>JAEEGH010001913.1_pt1 | contig 58198 bp, 59 predicted proteins | sample 9134181 | NCBI WGS metagenome assembly JAEEGH01 (sample SAMN16246544, study PRJNA631951) | gut metagenome | biome: gut microbiome; feature: rumen; material: DP-attached | host: Bos | place: Iran: Karaj | collected 2018-10
GACTTCGGCGACCTGGAAGAGCTCCCTGAGGATCAGCTCTCCTCCCCTGTCTCCGTCGACGAAAGCGGTAGCGACCCTCTCCTTGGAGAGCTCCTGGACGGTCTTGGGGATGTTGGTTCCCTCCACCGCGATCGCGTTCTTGATTCCCGCTTTGAGAAGGTTGAGGACATCGGACCTGCCCTCGACGATGATGATGGCTTCGGAGTCCTTGACGTTGGGTCCTGCGGGGCACCTGTCCTTTCCGTAGGAGGTGATCTCCTCCACCTGGACGCTCTGCCTCACGCTGTCCATGAGGTCGTAGCTGGAACCTTTAGACTGCTTGATGAGGTCGTTGAGGAGCTCTTTGGCGCGCTCGACGACCTTCTCCCTCTTGGTGACCCTGACGTCTTCGATGCCGAGGACGTGGATGGAAGCTTTGCAAGGTCCGACGCGGTCGACAGTCTCGAGAGCGGAAGCGAGGATGACAGTCTCCACCTGGTCGAGGCTGGAGGACATGTAGATGATGCCTTCCGATTTTCCGCCTTTCGAGACGACCTCCACCTCGATCCTTCCGATCCTGCCGGATTTCTGAAGGACCCTGAGGTCGAGATCATCGCCGAGGAGCCCTTCGGTCTGTCCGAAGATTGCCCCTACGACGTCGGGATTCTCGATGATCCCGTCCGCGTTGATCTTAGCTCTAACCATGTACTTTGTCGTGTTTGGATCGATATTCATGTGGACCCTCCTAAGGGTCTACGGAAAAGAATCTAGCCTATCTGCTCCACTGCACGCGCACGTTGTTCCAACCGGCCACCTGCCGGATTTTGTGATTTAGGCCAACAAGGGACTATCGCCTGGACATCCTCGTCCTATTATCTCCCTCTGCCAAGGCCTTTCGGCCAGATGATGATCGTGATATAGTGAACAGGAAAAGCTGTCTCTTCCTTGAGTGCCGAATGGTGAACTGATTTATAAATATGATTGGGAGTTTCGAAGGCTGTTAGGAAGCATCAGGAATCGTTCAGCTCTTCATCGTGATCCGCGGCCTTGTACGCATGTGTCAGGTTTATCAGAGTCACTTCTGGAAGCAGCGTCATGATCTCCTTGGTCTCCTGCTCGCCGGTCAGGAGTATAACCTGCATCTTCTTCGCGACATCCTTCAGAACCCTGCAGGCCGAGGACTTGCTCTGGGTGTCCATCCCTGCCAGGACCTCGTCCAGGATTATCGGGACCATACCGTCGCCTATCCTCTCCGCAGCGGCGATCTTCAGAGCCAGGGAGGCCATGGACCTCATCCCACTACCCATCTCCCTCAGAGGCCTCTCGACGCCGTTGCATTCCACCAGGAACTCCCTGTCGTAGCGGATCCTGCATTCGTATCCCGTCATCGCAGACAGGTAGGCCTCGGCGTTCTTCCATTCGCCGGAGCCGGAGTACAGCGCCCTGACGTCGACCTTCCTGGCGATGGCGCACCCTATGGCCGCGTCTATGCCTCTCCACAGGAGGGCGGACTTCCTGTTGGACAGTACGTTCTTGCGGTCCATGAGGGCCTCCAGCTCCTCGGAATCCATTATCCTGGCCATCTTGGAGTCAAGGTCCTCCAGCCTCCTCTTGAGGCCTTCCGTTCCGTCCACGATGCCTATGTACTCCACGGCGCAGATGGGCGCGTCCGGATCCAGGCCATGCCTGCTCAGTCCTGCCCTGATGTCGGTGATCTCGCTGTCCATCTCCTTGGCGGCCCTGGTCTTCCTCAGGCAGTCCAGGAAGCCTTCCTGTCCGCCGTAGCGCTCGGTGAGCCTCTCCATCTCCTCCAGGGCGGCATCGGCCTTCTCCTTGGTCGTCCTGAGCTTCTCCTCGTGCTTCGACACTATGGACGCCGCATCCCTGAGACGGACGAGCTCTGCCACGGCGTGAGCGGTCTCCGTGGCGTTTATCCCGAGGGCTGACGTGATCCTGGACACCATGCGCTCGTACGCTTCGGTCCTCCTGGTGAGGTCGTTCACGGTCTCTGTCATCTTCGTGACGTCGCACGAACGGGTGCTGCGTCCGAAGACTATGGACTTCTTCTTGCTGTCCGGGACCATCTTCGCTTCCGCCAGCTGCGCTCTGCTGCGGCGAAGCTCTTCGAACTGGCGAGCGTAGTCCCTGCGCCCTCCGTCCAGCCAGGTTATGTCGTCAGAGTAGAACAGGATGGACGACGGGTCCTTGTCTCCGAGCTCGTTGATGGGCTCCTCCATGTAGGCTTTGAGGGATTCCAGTTCCTCCAGGGAATCCGACAGCTCCTTCCTCAGCTTCTTGAACTCCGCCGCTTCGGAGTTCCCGGCCCATTCGAAGAACCCGAGCTCGGCGCGGGCGGACGAGAGCTCCTTCAGACGCTCGTAGTCGGCCTTGTGGTCCTCCCTGAGCTTCTGGTAGCGTCTCTTCTCCTCGGCCTCCACGGAGTCGTCGGACTCCAGCAGGAGCCTTTCGGTCACGGCCTTCTTCTGCGAGGCGTATTCTCCGTAGCGCTTGACCTCCTTCATCAGGACGCCAATGGACTCGTCGAGCTCCTTCATCTCAACTTCCAGGGCCTCCAGCTCGGACATGCCTCCCTCGTCCGTCTCGAAGACCGAGCGCTCTATGCGCTTCATGGATTCGGCTGCCGTGTGGATCATGCTGTAGCCGGGGTCGTCCTCGGCGGACGGGGACAGAGGCTCCAGGTCTGCGAGGGACTCCCTCTGGATCGAGAAAACGGTTCTGAACAGGTCCGGAGATATGCCTTTGACGCATTCCGGCACGCGTCCGAACCTGGAGCGGCCTCTTATCGTGACGGTCGTCTCGCCGTCGTACTCGTACATCAGCACGGAACCGGAGTCGTCCTTGCTGCAGGATGGATACCTGTCCTTGCGGTCCATAGGAGAGAGGCAGGTGCCGATGAACTCGGCCAGTGACGTCTTCCCGCTGCCGTTGGGGCCGTATATCACGTTGAGTCCCGGCGATACGACCACCTCCTTGTTCTTGAGGGGGCCGAACGACTTCACGTAGACCTTGCGGATCCTCATTGCCTGCCCCCGGTCATCCTGATCAGTGCTTCTGACGCCCTTCTAGCGGAGGCTTCCAGGTCGCTGTCGGACAGGGAAGACAGGATTCTCGCCTGCTCACCGAGATCGGAACCTTCCGCTATCGCCCTTTCATAGGCTCTGCGTCCTTCCGAGGCCATGGATGCAGCCACGGACCTAATCTTGGTGGCCAGCTCTCCGTCCTCCACAGGTTCGGAAGACGTCAGGACGCTGGCGAGTATGAACGGGATGCGCTTTCCGAGCTCTTCGCGGAACCTCTTCGGGTCCTCCATGTGGAGCTCCATGAGCTCTCCGGTGCCGCTCAGCCTGACAGACGCTATGTCCACGGAATCGGAAGCTTCGGACAGCCGCGATGCCAGGTCGTCCATCGAAAGCCCGGTGACATTCGCGTCCAGGCAGCCCCACTGCAGGCTCTGGGTGGCTACGAACCTCAGGTTGGTGACGCTCTTGTCCGAGACCGTGACGACGTAGGCCCCCTTCTGGCCCGATTCCTTGGCGCTGCGGCCCTGGATGTTCCCCGAGTACACGGCGTAGGGGCTCTCCCTGAGGATCTTCCTCTTGTGTATGTGGCCGAGCGCCCAGTAGTCCACCTTCTTGCCCAGGAAGTCGTTCATCCTGCAGACGGCGTTGGGATGTCCCTCGTCCGCCTCCTCCACGTCGCAGTGGACGCAGGCGACGGTGAACGCGTCGTCGGAGCCGGAGAGCATCGAGACGAGGTTGCGCTTCTCCTTCTTGGACATGAAGCTGGCTCCCGTGACTTCGACCTCGCTGTCGGCACAGCGGAATCTGACCCTCTCGGGACGGACGCCGAACACCTTCACGTTGTCAGGATAAGGTATGGCCGCGTCCCAAGGCCTTTCGGAATCGTGGTTGCCCTTGGATATGAAGATGGGGATCCCGACGCGTCTGGCCTGCTCCGCGAAGAACGCTCTGGTCGCAGGAAGCGCTCCCTTCTCGTATATGTCGCCGGCGATCACTATGAAGCATGCTCTTTCAGAGATGGCGAGGTCGATGATCCTCTCGAAGGACTCCAGCGGCGCCATTCTTATCCTCCTGAGCTTCGCTGTATCGTCGGTATCGACTCCCTTGAAACGCGCCCCTAGATGCAGGTCCGCGCAATGGATGAACCTGAACTCGCCCATGCTGTCGCTCCGAGACAGTCACTTTTATAAAACGATTACTTATAGAGCATGGAAACGTGCATGTTAGCGTCGGTGCTTTTGACTGAATTCTGGCGATCGCGCATGCATGGAACGTGCTACTAGGCAAGGTCGGGAAAATGGGCGGTTCTAAGAAGCAGAAACCCGGGCTCGATGCCCCTTACAGGAAAGTGCTGACAGGATCTTTCGAGGAGGTCGACATGGTGGAGGCGGTGGAGTCCGTCAGGCGTGCATTCTCCAGAGGGGAGGCCACCGAGAAGGATCTCTGCTATGTGCTGCTCTGCACCAACGACACCGAGCTCCACGAGGAAGCGCTGTGCCTTGCCAGGAAGAACATCGACGACTGGGGAAGGCTCTGGCTGTTTAGGATGTACTACAACGGCGTCGGAACCGAGCGCGACATCAAGACCGCCCTCCGCACCCTTTACTACGACGATTCCGTCATGAGCGCGACCGGCGGCGCCCAGTACAAATACATCGTCAACAAGGACATCTTCGTATACGGGGACATAGTCCTGTGCGGGACCCGCAAGGAGGTCCTCTCGCTGTTCTGCGTCTGCGCCGGCTACGGCGTGCGCCCGGACTATTATGTATGCCCCGGCGAGGAGCTTCCCGAGATGTACGGCAAGCCCTGCCCGGACGACGGGGAGAGCAGGTGCTACATCAGGTTCAGCACAAACGGCGACGTCGAGACAGGCCCCGGCGCCGTCTTCGTCTACCACCCGTTCGGCGAGGAGCCAGCGGGCGAGGATTCGCTCCTGCTGCCCAGGTCTTTCTCTCCCGACAAAGGCGCCGCCATAGCGCCCAGGAGGGTCGTCGCTCTGAACAGGGCCCCGAAGAACGCCATCGTGGACATGCGCATCCTCAACGAAGCCGGATACTGCATCGGCCGCAAGTCCAGCGGGGACTTCGAGAGCTGCAGCCTCGAGATCCTCGAGCTCTGGTACAGGATAGGCAAGGGCATATACGACAGGATGAAGGAGAAGGGAGGGCGCTACCTGGTGGCCTCATACTACCCCATGGGGGACAACTACAGGTGGATCTCCAAGTTCGAAGGCGTCGATTATTCCGACGTCACCTTCGCCGTGACAGAGTCGGCCAGAGACCATCCTGTCCTTCAAGGGGTCAAGGGCATGCTGCTCTCCAGAGGGGAGATCGGATGCATCCGCATCTATCTGTCGATGATGTACCACGAGGACCCGATGGTCAGGATGGTCCCGTACCAGCCGCTCTATCCCGGAACGACCTTCCATGGCAACCTCGACACCCATTTCACCGTCGGGGAGGCCAGACGTCTCAAGGATCCCGGGCTCAACGCCATGGGGACGATCCCCGATGTGGGCAGGGCCAGGAAAAGGGCGGCTCCCGTCATCCCTCGCACGGTGCTCCTCAACCCGTACGGGAACTCCATAGCCATCAGGCCGGAGGACGAGAGCAAGAAGGGATACGACGCGATGGTGGCGCTTTCCCGCAGATTCCTCAAGAGAGGATACCTCGTGTTCACCAACACGCCCTTCCCGGACCAGGAGGAGCTTCCTGGGACCATGAGGTACGAGGGGGACATAGTCACCACCGTCGCGCAGGCGACCTCGTTCGACCTCATCGTCACTGTCTTCACCGGGTTCATGGAGACCGTGATGTACTCCAAGGCCAACCTGGTGGTCCTGAGCTACGCCCGCGAGAACAGCCGCAAGAGGATGGCCAGGAGCCTCGGCCGCGACAACTACTGGGAGCTGAACCTCCTGGAGAACAAGACCAGCGTGCTGGCTTCCAAGGTCACCAGGATAATGGACGAACTCCCGATAGACAAGCCGAAGAGATTCTACAGGAACAACGAGCGCGCCATGACCATCCAGGAGAAGGCGGCATTATTCAGCAAGGACGAGATAACCCTGGAGCTCGTCCGCGCCATCCTCTACAGCGCCGGGAAGAAGGACATAAAGGGCCTCGTGGACGAAGGGACGAAGGACCCGCTGCTCTGCTGCGTCGGCGCCATGGCCATGGACCACGGGATACAGGTGCCGGTAGACAAGAGGCGCGCCATCCTGTGGTACAGAAGGGCAGGGAAGCAGGGGGTCACCCTGTTCATGAGCAGGGTCAGCGTTCTGAAAGGGGAGCTCAAAGCCTCCATGGAAGCGGGATCCGATCCCGAGCAGCCCTGAAAGCCATGCTCCGGTGCTGACATTTAATAACCCTGTAGGCGGTTCCGCGTAAGGATATCCGATGGGAAGCATCGAAAGACGCGGTTCCGAGGTCCCGGCCTACAGGAAGGTCCTGAAGGGGACGTTCGACCGCATCGACATGGACGAGGCGATACGCTCCGCCAGGGAAGCCGTTTCCGAGGGCAAGGCCAGCGAGAAGGACCTCTGCAACGTTCTGCTGTGCTCCGACGATCCCGGGCACCACGCCGAGGCTCTGGAGCTGGCTCGCAAGAACATAGACCAGTTCTGGGGAAGGCTCTGGCTGTTCAAGATGTATTTCAACGGGATAGCCGTCGAGCGCGACGTCAAGGCCGCCCTGAACATCCTCTATTCCGACAATCCCATCATCAAGAGCGGCAACGGCGCTGAGCTCTAGTGCACCATCAATCCCGAGATCTTCCTCAACGGGGAGATAGTTCTGTGCGGAACACAGGCCGAGATCCGCTCGCTCTTCTGCATCCTGGCCCACTACGGGGTCCGTCCAGACCGTTTCATCTGTTCGGACGGAGACATGCCTGAAATCTATGGGACATCATGCCCAGAGGACAAGACATCCAGATGCTTCGTGAAATACAGCACCAACGGGTTCAAGCCATCCGGCCCGGGGAAGGTGTTCGTCTATTGCCCATACGGCAAGTCCAGCCGCGCCAAGAACCAGCTCCTCCGGTCCAGGGAGTTCGACACGGGCACCGATATCGGCGCCGTCTTCGCTCCGAACTCCGAAGAGGAGATCAGCTCGATCCCCTCCAACGCCATCGTGGACACCCGCATCATGAACGAGAGGGGGCTGTACACCGGTCGCAAATCCGACGGAAGCCTCGAGATCATCAGCGTCTCGGAGATCGAGATGAGGTACCTGATAGGAAAGGCCATGTGCGATAAGTTGTCCGAGAGGGGCGGCAGGTTCATGATAACGTCATTCTACCCGATGGGGGACAACTACAGATGGCTGGCCAGGTTCGATGGCATCGACTACTCGGACGTGAGCATGGTCGTCACCGAGACGGCGAAGGATCTTCCTCGTCTGGCGGGGATGAACGGCTTCATCATGTCCAGGGGCGACGTGAAGAGCCTTCGCATGTACCTGTCGATGAACTACCACGAGGATCAGAGGTTCAAGATGATCCCCCACAAGCCCTTGTACCCCGGCGCGATGTTCCATGGGGACATAGACACAAGCTTCTACATAGGGGCCGCCAGGCGCGTCCAGGAGCCCGCTCTGTCCGTGGTCGAGCCGGCGGATGTCCCTTGCGAGAGGCTGAGGAGGTCGGGTCTGCACGGGCCGCGCTCCATCCTTCTGAACCCATACGGGAATTCCATAGAGGTCAGGTCCGAGGACGAGAAGAAGAACACGATGGGCGTCATGCTGGGTCTGGCAGAGAGGCTCCTGGGGAGAGGATACGAGGTGTACACCAACACCCCCTTCCCCGAGCAGGAGGAGCTGCCTGGCACCAAGAGGTACGAGGGCGACATAGTCACGTTCATGAACGCCGCCTCCGGGTTCGACCTCGTCGTCACCGTCTTCACAGGGTTCATGGAGGTCGCGATGTACGCCGACTGCAACCTCGTCGTTCTCAGGTATTCCGATGACAACTCCCGTCGCTACATGGCGAAGGGCCTGGGCAGGAGGAACTACTGGGAGTACAACGTCCTGGACGAGGGGCCGGAAGCCTTGGCGTCCAGGATAATGGAGATGTTCGACGGCCTGGACATAGGCAAAGGACTCGACTATCCGCGCCCCGCGGAGCGTCTGCTGTCCCTCTGGGAGAAGGCGGAGGTTCTCAAGGGCCAGGAGGTCACCAGCAGGATGATGCGTCTTGTCCTCATCACCGCCGGCAAAGGCGAGCTGAGGGAGCTCGTAGAGAGAGGGACCGACGATCCCCTGCTGTGCTGCGTCGGCGCGAAGTCCCTCGAGACAGGGCTTCAGAACGATACGGACGTCAAGGCGGCCATCGATTGGTACAGGAAGGCCTACCAGATGGGCGTGCCCTGGGCCAAGAGGAGGGTCGTCGAGCTCAAGAAGCAGATTCAAGAGAATTAACTGTATATTTCTTGTATATACAGTTATATACGGTGTGTGCCATGTAACTCCGATGCGAGGGCCGTTCCCAGGATCGGCGGATCGCAGGAGGGAGATTCATGCTGTTGACCAACACAGAGAACATACCGGGAAAGCAGTACGAGATAATCGGAGTCGTCTCCGGCAACATGATACAGAGCAAGCACATAGGAAAGGACATCGGCCAGGGCCTGAAGACCATAGTCGGAGGGGAGCTCAAGGCCTACACCCAGATGATGGCGGAATCCAGGGACATGGCCACCCAGAGGATGGTCGAGAACGCCGAGGCTCTGAAAGCCGACGCCGTGGTCTGCGTCAGATACGCGACATCCGCTGTCATGGGCGGAGCGGCAGAGATGGTCTGCTACGGGACCGCAGTGAGGTTCGTCTGAGGCGACGGCGGCGGGCTCCAAGGGAATCAGGACAATCTTCCGTACAGGACGTCCAGGATGCCCTTCAGCTCGCTGCTGACCTCTTCAGGCTCCTTCTTGAGCCGGCATTCCCAGATCACCACCACCTTCCATCCCGAATCCTCCAGCTCTTTCGTCTTTTCAGCGTCGCGCTCCACGTTCCTTCTGAACTTCTCCTGCCAGTAGTCCACGTGGGATTTGGGAAGAGGCATGTCGCATATCGGACAGCGATGCCAGAAGCATCCGTTTACGAAGATCGCCAGCTTGTGCCCGGGATATGCTATGTCCGGCCTTCCTGGAGCTTTCTTCCAGTTGAGCCTATAACCAGGGTATCCTGCCTCGCGGAGCATCTTCCTGACCTTTAGCTCCGGGCCCGTGTCCTTCCCCTTGTTGGACTTCATCGTCTTGGTGGTGGCTTCGGATGTAGGAGGGGGCGGACGCAGCGAGGTCATTGTGAAAGGCGAATCGTACAGGACCGTTATACGGATGTTGATGCGGCTGAGATTGACGGCGGTCATTAATTAGTGTTATAACCGCAGTGCGCATTTACATCCATGATTGCCCATGGACTGCATCAAGAAGAAGGTGAACGAGGAGATCAAACGTGGCTGGATAGGCTCCAATCATGAATGCGCCTATCATCCGAGCCATTTCACAGGACAGGATTGCACCTTCTGCTATTGTCCGTTCTATCCCTGCGGGGACGAAGACCTCGGGGCCAACACTCCCGGAAAGAGGGGGAAGACTGTTTGGAACTGCTCCGACTGTCTCTTCATCCACCGCACCGAGGTCGCCAAGTACATCATGTCTGAGATCAGACGCCTTGGGATAGAAGATGCCGCGGATCCACGCCTGAAGGACATATTCGTGGATGTGAAGTCCAAATTCTGGCATGAGGGCAGAGCCGTGATGGTCGTCGGAGCCACTTCCGATGCGGGCAAGTCCATCACCGTGGCCGCGATGTGCCGCATGCTTCACAGGAGAGGCCTTCTGGTGGCTCCTTTCAAGTCCCAGAACATGAGCCTGAACTCCAAGGTGACCAGGAGCGGTGCGGAAATCGCCATGATACAGGTTCTCCAGGCCCAGGCGGCCGGCCTCACGACACCAGACGCTCACATGAATCCGATACTTCTGAAGCCTAAGGGCGACGACATCTCCCAGGTGATCGTCTGCGGGAAGCCCTTCGCCGACTACAGGGTGAAGGAGTATTACGAGGAGTTCGTCCCCGGTCCCGGGATCCAGATCGTCAAGGAGCACGTCGACTTCATGAAGAAGAGGTACGACTACGTCGTCATGGAGGGCGCTGGCTCCCCGGCGGAGATCAACATCTACGAGAAGGACATCGCTAACATGAGGGCGGCCGAGATCGCCGATGCTGTGGTCTTCCTGGTGGTCAACGTCGAGTGGGGAGGCTCCTACGCCTATGCGCTGGGGACCATAGAGCTGATCCCGGAGAAGGACAGGAAGCGCATCAAGGGGATCATACTGAACAATGTCCGCGGCGACCCGAAGAAGATGCTGGCCGGGTCCGGAAAGCTGGAGGAGATGACCGGAGTGCCCGTCATAGGAGTCATCCCCCACGTCGACGTCATGCTGCCTTCCGAGGATTCCGAAGCCCTCAGGGACACCAGCAGGAGAGGCGAAGGCGGAATCAAGATTGGAGTGGTCAAGTTCCCGCGCATCGCGAACTTCACCGACATCGATCCGCTGTTCATGGACGACGTCTCGATAGTCTACGTCCAGGAACCGAAGGATCTGGACGGCGTCAGCGCGGTCATACTACCCGGCACCAAGAACACCGTCCTGGATTACAGATGGATGTGCGACAAGGGGATCTCCGACAGGCTGAAGGAGATGAAGGGCAAGGTCCCCATCCTGGGAATCTGCGGAGGCTATCAGATGATGGGCGCCACCCTGGACGATTCTCTCGGGATCGAAGGCGGCACTAAGGAGGTCCTGGAAGGTCTGGGGTTCTTCGACAACAGGTCCACCTTCGCAGAATACAAGAAGACCATCGCCAACCGCGAGGCGGTCCTGTTGAAAGGCGACGGAGGGCAGGTGACCGGATACGAGCTGCACATGGGGCAGACCGAGGTCGGCGAGGAGCCGCTTTTCAGGGTTGACAGCATGTTCTACCCGTCCTGGAACGAAGGCTCCGTCAGGGAGGAAGAGAAGCTCTTCGGAACGTATCTCCACGGGTGCTTCGACCTGCAGGCTTTCAGGAGGTATTTCCTTTCGTTCGTCGACGGCTCCGTCTCTGTCAGGGATGCTCCCGCGAAGAGCTACGAGGAGCTTCTGGAGGACAGCCTGGATAAGCTCGCCGACGCGTTCGAGGAGAACATAGACGTCGAAAGGATGATGAGGATACTGGAGGGGAAAGAATGAGGATCCTGGTGTTAGGGACGTCTTCGTCCGCTGGAAAGACGATGATGTGCGCCATGCTGTGCAGGTATTTCGCTCGCAAAGGGCTGGATCCCGTCCCGTTCAAGGCTTCCAACCTGTCTCTGAATTCCTATGCCACCAAGGACGGCGGAGAGATAGGCATGGGACAGGCCTTCCAGGCGTGGTCCGCGGGTCTGGAGCCCGAGACCGACATGAATCCTGTCCTCCTCAAGCCCAGCGGGAACGGCATCATACAGGCGGTCGTCAACGGAAAGCCATACAGGGATTACAAGAGGGGCGAGCCTATGGACCGCAAGGAGCTCCTGGGCGAGGCAGTGAAGGCTTACGACAGGCTGAGGTCCAAGCACGGCGCCATAATCTGCGAGGGCTCCGGCTCTCCCGCCGAGATCAACATAATGGACCGCGACATCGCCAACACCGGGCTGATGGAGGTCACGGACGTCCCCGCCATCCTGGTCGGTGATATAGAGAGGGGAGGGGTCTTCGCCGCCATCTACGGAACGTGGAGGATAATCCCCGACCACCTCAGGCCCAGGCTGAAGGGGTTCATCATAAACAGGTTCAGAGGCGACGCGTCCATCCTCAAGGATGCCATAGACCAGATCGAGTCGATGACAGGTATGAAGTGCCTGGGCGTGCTGCCTTACGTCTATCTGAGGTTCCCGGAGGAGGACTCGTACTCCAGCTCCAAGGGGAAGCTGGAAGGCACAGACGTCCACCAGGCCTTCCTGAACAACGTGGACGAGTTCACGGACATCGCGATATCCAGCGGATTCGATTTCGACGCCGTGGAGCGCATCGCGAGGGAATGATCATCCGCCCGAGGCGACCCTGACGGCGCGGACCTCCCCTTCCTCGGGGACCCGGGTGTCCATGGGGACGGGCTTCCCGCCGATCAGGAAGATGTAGGCGTCCGGACGGATCCCGCAGGACGTGGCAGCCTCGGCTATGGTGATGTCTGATGCTATCTCCTGCACGGAGCCTTTGATCCTCATGACGGTCATGTCCTTCAGGATGCATGCCGCCGATATGATTCTTGCGCAGATCAGACAGATCAGGCAGAGGGACGATCGGCATGATGTGGCGGGGCCCCAGTCAAGACTTACTCAACGTTTATCTAATCATACCTTTTTGACGGTTCCGTAAGCCCATGATCGGGCGGTAAGGAGTTATGAAAATGGAAAAAAACCAAGCGATATTGATAGTCGCGATCGCTGCGATACTGGTTGCCGCGGCGGTCGTCGCTGTCGTGTTGCTTAACAACAACGGAAACAACGGTAGCGATGACAAGGACGTTGTCGATAAGATAACCGATCCCACGAACAACATCACCGTTTTCGATGGAAGATTCCCCTCCGGAACGGTTCTCGAGACGTCTAAGCTCAGCGGTTCCGAGAGGGAGAGCGTAATCTCAACGGTCCCTTCCAGTGCGATCGACGCCGACACGGCTGTAGTCTACAACATGCTGGCCAAGAAGAACGGAAACGTCGTGAAACCCGAATCTCTCCTCGAGATCGTGATGGACAACGTGTTCACCGAGGACACCTCAGTCTATTCCGTCAACGACGGAAAGGTGATCGAGCTGTATTCGTACAAGTACAAGAACGAGCTGAGGTTCCATTCCAACGATCTCGGAAACTTCGTCATCTCCAAGAAGGTGACAGAAACCGTCACCGTCGCGGTCACCGGCCAGAACACGACCGTGAGCGTCAACGGGAACGCTTCTGTGTCTTCGTATTCTGGATATTACGTACCGGGCACCTCGATGACCTTGGTCGCCACTCCCGGGAGTGGATACGAGTTCGACGGATACTACATCGGCAGCTCCAAGGTCTCCAGCGACACCACCTACAAGTTCACCGTCGGCTCTTCCGACGTTTCCGTGAAGGCTGTGTCCACGAAGACATCCGAGAAGCTCGTCATCAGCGGCGGGAACAGCACCGTCTACGTCAACGGCGAGAACGTCGGAAAGTCGTACGAGGCCGCTATGCAGCCCGGAACCCCCGTGACCGTCTACGCGGTCGCCGATTCGGGATACCTGGTCTCCGGATGGACCGGAACCTATTCCTCCAGCAGCCCCGTATGCAGCTTCACCTTCAACTCTTCCACTACCCTGTCCGCCCAGACCCAGGCCGCGACCAAGGGAACCAGCCAGGTCCATGTGACCACCTCCCTCGAAGGAGCGGTCGCCGATTCCTACGGAAGCATCATCGCTTTCGGGCAGAACGTCGGAAACGACTATACCGTCACCCTCGAGGAGTCCGGCGCCTCCATGCAGCTCTCCGCAGCCGCCGAGGCAGGATACGTCTTCGACCACTGGATCATCGACGGAAAGTCTTACACCGGCAAGGCCATGACCGTGACCGCCGGCTCCGACGACATGGAGATCGTTGGCGTCTTCGTTTCTTCGAAAGCCCACACGCTTTCTGCGACCATCGACAACGGAACCGTTCAGATCGACGGCGAAGCCGTCTCTTCCAAGCTCGTCAGGGAAGGCGTCCAGGCGATCCTCAAGGCCGTTCCCGCCGACGGATACAGGTTCGTCGGATGGTATTATGACGGCCAGTGCCTATCCACCTCGGAGGTGTACACCGTCACGATGCAGCAGGCCGACATGACTTTCGAGGCGAAGACTCAGAACACCGTCCTCAACGTCAACCTCTCCGTCACCAACGGAACCATCGAGGTCAACGGAACCAACGTCGGATCCACTTATTCTGGAACCATCAACGCAGGCGACACCATCGTCTTCGAGGCCCTTCCTGTCGATACCTACGTATTCGACACCTGGACGATGAACGGAAAGGTCTACAACGCCAACAAGATCACCGTCACCGGCGCTTCCGAGGACATCACCGCGGTCGCGTCCATGGTCCACGCCACCGTCCGCACCGTCGTGGCATCCACCGATTACGGAGCCGTCTCCATCAACGGGGTCGAGTACGGAAAGGCAGGAAGTATCCAGACCTACGATGGAAAGGAGGTCACCGTCAGCGTGGAGGTCCCCTACGGATACATGCTCAGGGGATGGACCTACGACGACAAGTACGTCTCCACCAATGCTTCCTACAGCGTCAAGGTCTACGGGGACATGACCTTCAAGGCTGTCACCGAGAGCACCCTGCACACCCTCACCGTGAAGTCCGTGAACGGTGGTCTGATTATCAACAGCGCCAACATCGGCTCCGAGTACACCACCCAGCTCTACACTGGCGAGTCCCTCATAGTCAACGCTGCGCCCAGTGCGGGCAACACGTTCTCCGAGTGGGATATCAATGGCAAGAAGTACGGTGCCAGCTACCAGACCATCGAGGTCAGGATGGGATCCGAGGACATCGTCGCCACCGCGTACAACGTCCCGATGGCAGACGGAACCCTGCACATCACCGCGACCAACGGTACCGTCAAGGTCGACGACAAGGACGTCGGGGACTCCTACGACATCAAGGCCGGTCCCGGCTCCAAGTACAACCTCACCGCAGTCCCCAAGGCCGGGTACAGGTTCGATCACTGGGTGCTGGACGGGGAGACGAGCGAATACCAGATCGTGACCGTCACGATGGGGACCGAGCACGTCAACGCCGAGGCCGTCATGGTCAAGAACGAGTCGCATGCCGTGACCGTCACCATCGACCATGGGAGCATCATCTACAACAACGTGGACGTAGGGTCGAAGCTGTCCGTAGTCGTCGACGACAAGACCGTCATGAAGATCTCCGCTAAGCCTCTGACCGGGTACGCTCTGGCCGGATGGTACGAGGGCGACTCCCTCGTGACATTCGCCTCCGACTACGAGTTCCAGGTCAACAGCGACGTCTCACTGACCGTCAGGACCGTTGTCAACCCTGTCTACCAGTGAATAAAACGAGGCTCCTCCCAAGACGGGAGGCGCCTCCTCTTCCCTTTTCAGGATCGATATTTCTGTTCTGTTTCAAACAAATATGTCTCAAAGAACGGGTAATATCCCATTCTATTACCTAATGTTCATTTCGCGTCACGGAACGTTGTTATACATCCAGTTTACTAGGCTTTGAAAGCGAAGGGTGTCCTCCATCATAGGTGAAGACGATGAACAGCGAGTACAAGAGCTATATCGAGAAGAAGTGCGAGCTCTGCAGGGAGAGCGATATGTTCTCCCCCGACCTCTATTCCAGGTACGACGTCAAGAAAGGCCTCCGCGACTCCGAAGGAAATGGGGTCATCGTCGGCCTGACCAGGGTTTCCCAGGTGGACGGGTCCTAGATCGTCGATGGGGTCAAGACGCAGTGCCCCGGAAAGCTCTGCTACCGCGGATACGACATCAAGAGCATCTGCAACGGGTTCCTCAACAAGAGGTTCGGCTTCGAGGAGGCCGCGTACCTTCTGCTGTTCGGATCGCTCCCCAACGAGCACGATCTGGAGGAGTTCAAGCAGCATCTCGCCGAGGAGCGCAAGCTGCCGAGCACCTTCACCAGGGACATCATCATGAAGGCCGCCAGCAAGGACATCATGAACTCGATGACCCGCAGCGTGCTCTTCCTCTCATCCTACGACAAGAAGGCCATGGACAACTCCATCCCCAACGTGATGAGGCAGTGCATCTACCTGATCAGCGTCTTTCCCATGCTCACCGCGTACAGCTACCACTCGTACAACCACTACATCAACGACGAGAGCATGTACATCCACAGGCCGGACCCTCGCCTGTCCACAGCCGAGAACATCCTGAGGATGCTCAGACCGGACAAGTCCTACACCTACCTCGAGGCCACAGTTCTGGATCTGGCTCTGGTCCTTCACATGGAGCACGGAGGAGGCAACAACTCCACCTTCACCACCCGCGTCACCACTTCCAGCGGATCCGACACATACGCCGTCATAGCCGCCGCGATGTCCTCTCTGAAGGGGCCCAAGCACGGAGGTGCCAACCTGAAGGTCATGGACATGATGGACGACATCAGGAAGCACGTCGACGACCTTGAGGACGAGAAGGAGCTCGCCAAGTATCTCAACCGCATCCTGGACAAGAAGGCGTTCGACCATCAGGGCCTCATCTACGGGATGGGCCACGCGATCTACACCATCTCCGACCCCAGGGCCGAGGTGTTCAAGTCCTTCGTCGAGAAGCTGGCGGTGGAGAAGCACAGGCAGGCCGACTTCAGGATGTACAGCATCATCGAGAGGATCGCTCCCGAACTCATCATGGCCAAGAAGAAGAACAAGAACGGCGTCTGCGCGAATGTGGACTTCTACAGCGGCCTGGTCTACGACATGCTGGACATACCTCGCGAGCTCTACACCCCGTTCTTCGCCATAGCCAGGATAGTCGGGTGGAGCGCCCACCGCATGGAGGAGCTGATAACATCCAACAAGATCCTCCGTCCCGCCTACGTCAACACCTTGGACGAGCGCGAGTACGTCAGCCTCGAGGACAGGGAGTGACGCTTCCGGGCGGCTCAGGCTCGACCAGGACGGTCTGGCTATCCGCGGATAGGTTAGTGCTTTACTAAATAGAATTAAGACACCTGGATGTATATCGGTGACTATGTTCGGTGAACCAAAGGCAGAGGCAGTGATGAAGAACGTCGAGAAAGCGCTAATGGCTTCCGACCTCAAGTATCAGACCTTGGAAGGAGGGTCCATAGCGCTCAGGGCTATGGGCGACGACCTTCCGATCACCATGTTCATAGCGGCAGACGATGACAACCGCACTCTGAACATCTACTGCTATCTGATGTTCGAAATTCCCGAGAAGGCGAGGGAGAAGCTCACCATAGAGGTGAACACCGTCAACAACACGATCAACAACGGAAGCTTCTACATGGTCGACGACGAGCCCAAGATATGCTTCAAGATCATCCAGAGCTACTTCGACGCCGTGCCTTCCTACAAGCTCATCCAGAACCTCATCATGATCGCCTTCAAGACGGTGGATGTGAACGACGGAAAGCTCAAGGACCTGATCCCTGCGGATGCCATCAAGAGAGACGTCATGTACAGCTGAGGTGGCCGGATGTCGTCCGAGCACGTTTCAAAGGAAGATCGGGAAGCCATAGCCGCTTCCAGGTTCTCTTGTACCGAACGCGAGAGAGCAGTGTTCGAATCCGGAATCAAGATGGCCACCATCTATCACCAGTTCGTCGGGACCCCAGTGAACAAGAAGTCCGTAGCAGGCCTGGAGAAGGCCATATCGCAGGCCATAGAGGTCCAGCCCTACGTGTACTCGGCGAAGGTGAAGATCGACCGCTCGGTGTTCCCTGCGGGGAAGGACCGCTATTCGTACATCTCCCTGACAGGCGAGATGATGGACGCAGTGGTGAAGATCAGGCTGGACAGCTATGAGGTCACCGCGGAGATGCGCTACGACTACGAGCTGAAGTATCCGCTCATGTACATCTCGTCCATCGAGGAGCTTTGATAATCGCCAACAGTCTTGGCTGAAGAAATCATATTTAATGATTTCCGCTCTAAAACTACAAGGCATTATAAATGACCAGCTCCATATACCCATGTTGGTAAGGGGAGGTGTTAGTGTGGTCTCTGACATTAAGATTGGAATAACGGGACTCCCGGGCTCCGGGAAGACGTACGCCCTCCTCCGTGTTATCGACATGTTACGCGAGGAAGGGATCGTCGTCGGAGGCATGATCAACGAGCCAGTGGACGAAGCCCGCGAGGCTTCCGCCGAAGAGCCCTCGGAAGAGGTCAAAGAGAAAGTCCCTGGACCCAGGGTCTCCGTCAAAGGCAAACGCAAGGTCGGATTCACAGTGAGGGACCTCATGACCGGCGAGTGCGTCCAGTTCGCCAGCACCGACATAGAGAGCAAGGTGATGGTGGGCAAGATAGGCGTCGACCTCAACACATTCGAACAGGTCGGCGTGAAAGCCATCAAGAACGCCTGCAGGAAGGCCGAGGAAGGCGTCGAGCCTGATTTCCAGGAGTGCGACCTCATCGTCATCGACGAGGTCGGAAAGATGGAGGTCGAGAGCGAGGCCTTCGTGGAAGCTGTCAAAGAGGCTCTCGATGCCGAGAAGCCCATGATAATAACGCTCCATAAGAAATCCAGAAACCCTCTTCTACAGGATATAAGGCGCAGGGACGACGTGAGGATCCTGGAAGTCACGCCTACGAACAGGAACATTCTGCCTTACAAGGTCGTCCGTCTCATCAACGGTGAGAACATTTGAAACCCGAAGGAACGGTGGTGAGGGAAGGCCTCACCGACATTCTTGTTCCCGGGCTGCATTCCGTCCATGGTCCCGGAAAGATCCAGGGGACCGTGTTCTTCAACGAGCAGATGGCTTTCAACCGCGATGTCAGCGTCATGCTGCTCCGTTCTTTGGACAAAGGAGTGACCGTCGCCGACGCGATGGCCGCTACCGGGTCCAGATCAGTCAGGATAGCCAAGGAGGTGCCTGGCACCGAGGTCACCGCCAACGACATCAGCGCGGACGCAGTGGCCTACATCGATGCGAACATCGAGCTCAACAGCCTTGACAACTGCGTCAGCTCCAACAGGAACATGCATTCCCTCTTCGCGGAGCATTCGTTCGACTACGTGGACCTCGATCCGTTTGGGTCTCCGGTGCCTTTCACCCAGTCTGCGATACGCGGCTGCAGGCGCGGAGGCGTTCTCGCCATCACCGCTACGGATACGGCACCTCTCGCAGGCGCCCACGCCGTGAAATGCAGACGCAGATACCAGGCGGAGCCGATCAGAGGGTACATGTGCCACGAGGGAGGCCTCAGGATACTCATGAGCAGCATCGCCCGCGAGCTGGCCAAGTTCGACAGGGGGATGAAGCCCCTTCTCTCGTTCTACGCGGATCATTACTTCAGGACCTATCTGAGGGTCGAGGAGGGCGCAGAGGCCGCCGACAGGACCCTGGGAAGGCTCGGATATCTCCAGTACGACAAGGACACCCTGGAGCGCTCCATAGCTTACGACAAGGACCCCGTGCACCCTTACGGGCCTCTGTGGCTGGGACCGCTGCATGACAAGGACTTCCTCGCAGGGATGAAGCCGGACGACCTGGCCGACGAGAAGCGCGTGACCAAGTATCTCAACCTGTGGAGGAACGAGATCGACACCGAGGTCTTCGTCTACGACATGAGCGAGCTGTCCTCCCACATGAAGCTGTCCCCTCCTAAGATCGACGCGTTCATGGAGTTCCTCAACCAGCACGGCCGCGCCGCCAAGTCCCATGTCAGCCCCTCTTCGTTCAAGACGGACATCACTTTGGACGAGCTTCTGCCCCTTTACAAGGAATTCTCTCCCGACTCCTGTTGACATGTTCTTATAATAGCGAGGGTTAAGGAAACGCAGGTGCGTTCAAATGCCCAGTCTAGCAATCATCGGAGCCCAGTGGGGCGACGAGGGAAAAGGAAAGATCACCGATTATCTCGACGAGAAGGCAGACATGATCGTCCGCTTCCAGGGAGGCAACAACGCCGGACATACGATCATAGTCGACGACAAGGTGTTCAAGCTCCATGGGCTTCCTTCCGGAGTCGTGAGGCCCGGAAAGCTGGCAGTCATCGGAAACGGCGTCGTCGTCAACCTCGAGGAGCTCGAGGAGGAGATCAAGCAGGTCAAGGAGGCCGGCGGCTCCATCGACGGGCTCAGGGTATCCGACAGGGCCCACCTCATCATGGGCTACCACAAGAAGCTGGACGGGGCCGAGGAGAAGTACCGCGGCAAGAACGTCGTGGGAACCACCAAGAAAGGGATCGGACCCACCTACCAGGACAAGATCGCAAGGATCGGATTCAGGGCCGGGGACCTTCTCGAGGACGACCTCCTGAAGGACAAGATCTCGTTTATCCTGCCTTACAAGAAGGACCTCATGGACATGATGGGCGCCGAGAAGTGCTCCTGCACCACCGAGAGCCTCTACGACAAGATGATGGGCTGGAGGGAGCTCATCGGAGACCGCATCTGCGACACGTCCGTGCTCATCAACGATGCTCTGGACGAAGGGAAGAACGTCCTCTTCGAGGGCGCACAGGGAGCCATGCTGGACGTCGACCACGGAACCTATCCGTACGTCACCTCGTCCGCCACCTGCGGAGGAGGGGTCTGCACCGGAGCCGGAATCGCCCCCAACAGGCTGAACAAGGTCGTCGGAATCGTCAAAGCGTACACCACCCGCGTCGGAGAGGGACCGTTCGTCTCCGAGCTCTCCGGGGAGCAGGAGTTGGAGCTCCAGAAAAAAGGCGGAGAGTTCGGAGTCACCACCGGAAGGGGAAGGAGATGCGGCTGGCTGGACCTCGTCGTCTGCGAGCACGCCACCAGGCTCTGCGGATTCACCTCTATCGGAATCACCAAGCTGGACGTCCTCAACGACATCCCCGAGCTTCCCGTCTGCGTCGCTTACGAGATCGACGGGGAGGAGATCAAGCACTTCCCCGCGTCCATCGCCAAGCTCAATAGGGCCAAGCCTGTCTATCAGAACTTCAAGGGATGGAAGGGCTGGAAGGACACCGCCGCCATGGTCAAGGGCGGATACGACAACCTCCCCGGAGAGATGAGGGAGTACGTCGAGTTCATGGAGAAGTACCTCAAGGTGCCCGCCGACATCCTCAGCCTCGGACCTGACAGGGACGAGACCATCGACCGCTGCGGCCGCTGGTGGAACTGAACAGGGATCCTACGACCTCCGCCTCCTTCATGATGGCGGCGGGGTCGTAGGTGACCTCTATCGCGTCCTTGGGACAGATCTCAGAGCAGCGCCCGCATCCTCTGCAGAGCTTCTGGTCGATGCGGCATTTCTTGTCTGCGATCCTTATCGCATGGGTGAAACAGATCTCCGTGCATATGCCGCATCCGATGCATCTGTCCTCGTCCACCTTGATCTCCACCGACTCCATGCGCCTGTACACGGAGCCTATCTCGTCCGATACGTCGCGGACGATGTTCCAGAGGCAGCAGCAGGGACAGCAGTTGCAGATAGTCATCAGGTCGTTCTTCTTGCCCGTGTTCAACCATACGGAATCGAGACGGTTGCGCCCTATGATATGGACGAAACCGAGGTCGCTGCATTCGTCTATATACCTGAACGCTTCGTCGCGTGTGGCGATGTGTCCGAAATCTTCCGGTATCCTATGGACGCCGTTACCTAGGAAGATGCATCCTCTGTTCACAGGATAGTCCTCACATTTGCTGGATTTTCTGCACAGACAGAAGTCCATGATGAATATATCGTCAGTTTTCGAGAGAACTTCTTTCACGACATCGCTGGGAAGCACCGTTCTGGCCCCGGCATCTTCCACTTCGATGTTCGTTTCCACAGTTCTCCTGACGGCGACCGTGTCCTTCGGCAGCACGATCATGTTGTCACCTTCGAAAAGCGTCTTGGTGACGACCTTGTTGAACGTTTTGTGCTTACGTGTCGCAGATGCCAGCCAGAAGCGCTTTTTGAAAGCGTGGCGGACGACTCTGACGCTCATGTGTGGCACTACTTTGTTCCGCATGGATGCATTAAGCCGAAAAAGAATATAATATTATGAGTGAAGAGTAATTTTGAAAAAATAATTCCTAACATATTTTCATGTTTTATCTATAATCCAATGGTAAAATGTCCACCTGTCTGGGGGCAACAAAACGGGCGTCAGCCGTAAGCGAGAATTTATGTATTACACACTGCAAAATATTATAGAATAGAGGTTTATTTCAACACATCAGTCTTTTTTCCTATCTATTGGAATTGTCATTCCCTCAACCGATAGTCGCAGCGGTCACGAATGGTCATCAGGTCGTTCCTCTTGCCCGTGTCCAACCATACGGATTCGAGACGGTTGCATCCTATGGTATGGATGAAGCCCAGGTCGCCGAATTCGCATATAAATCTGAAAGTTACATCACGTGTAGCGATGTGTCCGAAATCCCTGGTATTTTACGGACACCATTACCTAAAAAGATGCATCCTCTGTCCATCGGATGATCATTACATTTGTTGGATGTTATGCACAAACAGAAGTCTATAATGGGAATATAGTTAGTTTTTGAGAAAACTTTTTTCATAACATCGCTAGAAAATACCGTTCTTACTACAGATTCTTCCACTTCGATGTTAGTTTCCATCTTTCTCCTGACAGTGACCGTTTCCATTGGCATCGCGATCATGCAGTATCCTTCGAAAGCTGCTTTTGTGACGGACCTCTTCAGAGGCGCTTTCTAAAGCGTATCGGACTTTTTCGGCGTTCAAACGAGGCATAACTCAGTTCACCATGGATGCATTAAGCGAAAAAGAATTATATCATTATATGTGGTGATTAATTTTGAAAGGATAATTTCCAACATATTTTCATGTTTTATCTATAGTCCAATAGCCTAAAGGTTAAAATATACGTGTAATAATATGATGATTGGAAGATACTTCCAATTGACGTGATACCATGAGCACCTATAACACGGACAGCAACGCTAGCGCAGACGGAGGGAAACGCATGTCGGACCTCAAGGTCTGTAACAGGTGTCAGTACGCATGGTTCAGCAACGTGGAATCTCCTGTCAGGTGCCCTTCTTGCGGCTCCCACTGCTGGGACAAGCCGTCGGTGCCCAACGTGTGCCAGATCTGCGGGCACAAATGGTTCCCCAGAACGGACGGCATGCCTCTCAGGTGTCCTTCGTGCAAGACCCGCTCCTGGAACGTCAACGATGCGAGCGTCTATTCCAAGGTGGGCAGGACCTCCAGGGAATCCGTCGCCGTCAGCGCCGTCATGGAGAAGTATCTCGCCGGGAAAGGCTGCCTCAAGATCTCCATGGAGACCGGGATGCCCCTGTCCACGGTGTTCGATATCGTCAAGGCCAACGTGGGGAAGACCCAGGTCAGGATGTGAGCCTTCCTGACCGATTATAAGTAAATAGGACGGGCCGGAGCCCGCCTTGATTTCAGAATTCCAGCCTCTGGAGCATCTTGACGACGGTGTCCACGACGTCGCGTCCCTTTTCGATGCGGTCCATGGCCTGCAGCTCGGTCATCCCCGGTCCGTTGATTCCGAATCCGACCGGCTTGTCGTACTCGAGTCCGAGGTCCATGATCTTCCTCGAGGCCTGTGCGACGACGACCTCGTCGTGCTTGGTCTCTCCGGTGATCACCGCTCCGAGAGTGATGACCGCGTCGATGTCGTCCTGCTCGAGGAGCTTCTTGACCGCCATGGGGATTTCGAACACGCCGGGAACCTTGACGGTCTTGACTATCTTCACGCCGAGGAAGTCCGCTTCCGCTTTCGCCCTCTCCATCATGAGGGAGGTGACCTCGTAGTTGAATTCGGCGACTGCCATTCCAATCCTGTACTCTTTCATAGTTTTCACCTGTCATCTATATTTGACCGGGCCCGCATCGGCGAAGCCCTGCCTGAGCCCCGTTCCAGCCCTCTTCGTAAGGCTGTCCGGACGGAACAGCAGGTCGTAGACGTTGAGGGCGTGCTCCCTGGCTCTCTTGTCGGCGAGGTATGCCAGCTCCGCATCGTCTTTGGCCTCGTCCTCGTGGACGAAGACCTCGATAATATGTTTGTTCGTCATCAGCTGCGCGCGGATGAGGCCTGTGGAGGCTTCATGGGCGCACATCTTGTCCTTCTGTTGAGGCCCCGGCATGCCGAGAGCCATGACAATGTCGCATCCCTGCTCTTCGATGAGCTTCTTGCTGGCGACCGGGAGGTCCTTCACGCCGGGAACGGTGTATCTGACTATCCTGAACCCGGTTCCCGCGTGCTGAAGCTCGTCTATGGCCGAGCGCCCCATGTCGAATCTCGCGAACGTGGTGTCTGCTATGCCTATGATCTTCATCTCGATCGCTCCATGCTGCGTATCTTCCGTATGATCCTGCGCGTGGCGTTGAGGTCGTCGGCGCATTCCTGCGCGCGTACCACCCTGATGCCTTCCAGCCCGTGATCCTCCAGCCTCTTCTGGAGATCGGCGGGGTCGAAGGTCTGGTCGAATCCGAGGACGATTATGTCCGGCCGTATCTTCTTCACGGTCTCGTACATGTCTCCGGAGCCACCGAGGATGGCCTCGTCCACAGGCTTCAGCGCTCCGACTATCCTGACCCTCATGTTCTCCGGAGTCACAGGCTCGTGCTTCCTTGCCCTTACGGTGGAATCGCACGCTACCACCACCACGAGCTCGTCGCCCATGGACTTCGCCTGCTCCAGATAGGATATGTGGCCGGTATGGATGAGGTCGAACACCCCTGAAGCCATCACGCGGACCATCGGATCACTGTTCCGGGCCGTGGGCCGCCTTCCACTTGGCCCAGGCTTCCTGCACATCGTTTCCGGTGATCATGGTGATGTCGTGGGCGTCAGCGTACTTCTTGACGTCCTCCTTGTGCATGGAGCCGCCGTCGTCTCCCATCATCTCGCAGATGGTCGCCGATGGCTTCACGCCGGCCATGTACATGAGAGCGGTGCACAGCTCGGTGTGTCCGTGGCGGTTCTCGAGGATCCTCTCGGAGGTGTTCAGAAGGTGGACGTGACCGGGAGCGCGGAAGTTGTACGCGAGGTCCTTCCTGATGTCTTCGACCGGCTTGTCCTGGAATATCGTCTCCGCGTAGGCCTTGATGGTCATGGCGCGGTCGTTGTCGGTGATTCCTGTGTAGGTCTTCCTGTGGTTGATTGTAATCCCGAAGGAGGATTTCGTCCTGTCGTAGGGGATGTCGGTGGGAGCCATCATCGCGAGAAGCGGATACTTCTTGCAGTCGTCCCAGAAAACGTCGCTCATGAACGGCAGTCCCAGGGCTTCCGCGGTCTTGTAAGGGGTGGTGGTGCAGATGAGCCCTCCGGCCTCCTTCCTCATCTTCCTGATGACCTCTCCGGTGACGAACTCGGATGCGACGGTCATATCGGATTCCCTCTCCCTGTCGTCGAAGTCGTAGACGAGGATCGGCTTCCCCTTGCGGATGTCCTCTAATGCCTTTTCTATGTCCATTTGGATCACTATCGGGCAGGGTAACAATGCTCATAGAAATAATCGGATTGTAATTACAATTTTTTTAGTTGATAATCTGGCTCGTTGTAACGGTAGTTCTTTCGATAACTCCGTTCCATTATCGGGCCGTCGGTACGCAAACTTATAAGACAATCGTCCGATGCGGTAGCGATTCACATGGCTGTAGAGGATGCTAAGTTCATCAGAGAGAAGGTCATGGCTCACAACAAGTGGTTCGAGGAATGCATCCCCATGATCGCCTCCGAGAACCTCATGAGCCCCCTATCTAAAGAGATGCTTATTTCGGATTTCGCCGACAGGTACGCCGAGGGTCTTCCTGGAAAGCGCTACTACCAGGGAAACATCTACGTCGACCAGGTCGAGCTCAAAGCCATCGAGCTCGCGAAGAAGGTTTTCAAAGCGGACTTCGCCGATGTCAGGCCCATCTCCGGTACTGTCGCCAACATGGCGGTCCTTTTCGCTTTCGCCAACCCTGGAGACACCATCACCACCTGCGCTCTGGCTCAGGGAGCACACATCTCCACCTGCGAGTTCGGCGCCTTCGGACAGAGGGCGGTCAACTCCGTCAACTACCCCTTCAACGTCGAGGACATGAACCTGGACGTCGACGGAACCATCAAGCTGCTGAAGAAGGAGAAGCCCAAGATCGCCCAGTTCGGCCTCTCGGTCTTCCTGTTCCCTCCGCCCCTCAAGGAGCTCCAGGACACCTTCAACGAGGTCGGATGCCTTGTCTGGGAGGACTGCGCCCACGTCCTCGGACTCATCGCCGGAGGACAGTTCCACGACCCCCTCAGGGAGGGAGTCAACATCGTCTCCTCCTCCACCCACAAGACCTTCCCCGGACCCAACCACGGTATGATCCTCGGACAGAACCTCACCGACGAGCAGGAGAAGAAGATCCAGAAGGCCGTCTTCCCCGGAGTCACCTCCAGCCACCACCTCCACGCGATGGCCGCTCTCGGAATCACCCTCGCAGAGATGGACGTCTTCGGAAAGGAGTACGCCGCCCAGGCATGCAAGAACTCCCGTGCCCTCGGAGAGGCTCTCTACGAGCTCGGAATCCCCGTTCTCTGCCCCGACCTCGGCTTCACCAGGTCCCACGCCATCGCCGTCGACGTCTCCCAGTTCGGAGGCGGAAAGGACTGCGCCCAGCTGCTCGAGGACGCCAACATCATCTGCAACAAGAACATGCTGCCCTCCGACACCAGCTCCGTCAGGCCCTCCGGTCTGAGGCTCGGATCCCAGGAGATGACCCGTCTCGGAATGAAGGAGTCCGACATGAAGGAGGTCGCTTCGTTCATCGCCAGGGTCGTCAAGAAGAAGGAGGACCCGAAGAAGGTGAAGGAGGACGTGAAAGAGTTCAAGAAGCAGTTCGCCACGATCCAGTACTGCTTCAACGCCGGCGAGCCCGCGTACGGATACCACAAGCTCGTCGAATGAAAGGAGTGACTCAAATGGGATTTCTCGACAAAGTCGGAGAAGGAATGAAAGAGGCTGGGAACAAGTTCAAGGAAGGAGTTTCCGACCTCGATGACAAGCTCGGCGACAAGGTCGACATCGCGAAGCTCGAGTCTCAGATCAGGGACCAGGAGAGGGACCTCAAGAACCTCAAGTCCGAGATCGGAGAGAAGGTCATCGAGAGCATGGACAAGGACGGATCCTTCGACGTCTCCAACATCAAGTGCCTCCTCGACAAGGCCAAGGACATCAAGTCCAAGATCGCAGAGCTCAACGCAGAGATCGAGAAGATCAAGAAGTGATGTCAATGCGGAGGGGCTCTGGCCTCTCCGTCAAACTTCTTCTCCCTTATTTTAGAGGTTCTGAGTTTTGGATTCTCCGTTGAAATTTATTAGGAATCACTAAAATCTTTTAAACCTTGAATCGGATTAAGGTCCAATGGCAACCGCTAACCGTGAAGACTACCTTATCAGCATCCTCAGGCTGACTGAAGGCAAAGGGACCGCCAAGACCACCGAGCTTGCCGAGTTCATGGACGTATCCCCAGCCAGCGTGAGCGAGATGGTCAAGGTCCTCTCTGCGGAGGGTTACGTCAAGTACGAGAAGTACAGGGGCATGGCTCTTACAGAGGAGGGCCTGAACTACGCCCGCCAGATACGCAAGAAGCACCATGTGCTGGAGCGTTTCCTGACCGACTATCTGGATGTAGACCATCAGACCGCCCATGAGGAAGCGTGCAAGATGGAGCATGCGATCTCGGACGAATCCGCCGTAAAGATGTGCCAGATGATGGGGCCCCGCATAGACGACGACTGCAAGGGCTGCTCCAACCCCTGCAAGACCGCCACCGAGGGCCTCGTGAAAATAACGCCTCTTGAAAGCATGCCTAGCGGCGCTCGTGGACGCATCTCCCACGTTCTTTCCAACGACTCCGCTGTCGTGAAGAAGCTGGTCATGATGGGATTCGTCCCCGGAAAGGAGATCCTGGTGGAGACCGCTGTCACCAACGGGCCGCACATCGTCAAGATGGGCGATTCTTCCTTGGCAGTTGACACCAGGTTCTCGTCCTGCATATTCGTAGACGTCTACGAATGACAATCCTTTAAAAAGAAGGGTGCCCCGCGACGGGGTCGCCCTTCTGAAATATTAACAGAGGACCGTCTTTCGGCGATCCGTGCTTGATCAGCGGTGAGCGAACACCAGGGAAACGCCCTTGTCGCTCTTCTTCTCGATCCTGGCGAATCCGATCCTCTCGAGCTGTACCATGTCGTTCTTCTCGGAGAGGACGGCGTTCTCGATCAGTCCCTTGGAGACGGTCCCGTCGGGCATCAGGATGCACGCGTCCACCGATTCCTTTCCGACCCACTGGACTGCGCGGACCCCGGTTTTCAGGATGGAGACGTCGTCGCCGAGGTACTTGGCGGGAAGGGCGTACTCGATGTTGCAGAGGTCCTTGAGCCTGATCTTCTTGGCGTCCGCGAACAGTGAGGAGTCCTCTCCGGAGATGTATATGGTGCGGGGGAATTCCAGCTCATACTTCCTGCTGCCCCTCTCTGGGTGGTCGGGGTGGAGCGGGGCGCTTCCGACTATCTTGTCGACGCCGTCGATGTCGTACCTTACGGGGTCCTTGACGAAGAAGTACCTGTTGGAGATGTCGTCTATGACGTCGCGGTTCATTCCGAACAGGTTGTCCCAGGAGAACTGGATGTCCACGGGCTTGATGCCGGACTCGACCCAGTACCTCCTGATGGCTTCGGGCTTGATTCCGCGGCGCTTCATTGCCCTGACGGTTCCGGTCCTGACGTCGTCCCATCCGGAGTACTGGCCGTCTGCGATGTTCTGCTTGATGATGGAGGTCTTGAGGACGGTGTCAGGGATGTTGACGAGGCCGTAATGGTAGTACTCGGGCTTCTTCCATCCGAAGTAGTCGAAGACGTACTCCTGCCTGAAGGTGTTGTTCAGGTGGTCCTTTCCGCGGATGACGTGGGTCATCCCCATCTCGTGGTCGTCGATGGCCACCGAGAGGTTCATCATCGGATAGGCGATGTACTTGTCCCCGGTCCTCGGGTGGGGGTGCGAGACCAGCCTCAGAGCGACGAAATCCCTCACGGCGGGGTTGGGGTGGCAGATGTCGGTCTTGACGACCACAACGGCCTCTCCGTCCGCGTATTTGCCCTCGAAGAAGCCGTCCAGCCTCTCCATCTGCGTCTCGACGGGAAGGTCGCGGCAGGGACAGGCCGTCTTCTTCTCCTTGAGCTCCCTCCAGTGGTCCCCGTTGCAGGTGCAGACGTAGGCGTTGCCCTGTTGGACGAGCTTCCTGGTGTAGTCGTAGTAGAGCTCGAACCTTTCGGACTGGATGAACTGCTTGGTGCATTTGACTCCGAGCCACTCCAGGTCCTCGGGGATCATATCGTACGCGTTGGGGTCGATCTTCTCTGGGTTGGTGTCCTCGAATCTCAGGATCAGGTCTCCGCCGTACCTCTTGACGTACTCGTCGTTCAGGATGGATACGCGGGTATGTCCGATGTGGAGAGGTCCGGAGGGTCCGGGAGCGATGCGCATGACGACCTTTCCGTTAACGTTCTGGAGGTCGGGCAGCTCGTACTTGCGCTCCTTCTTTTCCTTCACGAGGAGAGACGCGTCCATCTCCTGGAGGGCCTTGGTCTGAGCATCGAGGCCCATCCCGTTGACCTCTTCGACTATCTGGTTGATGAGAGGGGTGATCTCGGCCGCCTTGGACCTGAGCTCGGGGCAGCTTCCCAGGATCTTGCCCACGACGGCCTTGGGGTTGGCCTTCCCTTTGAAGAACACGGCGTTCTGCAGAGCAAACTTCCTGATTGTGTCCTCTGTCTGATCTGTCATGGACCGTCCTAATCCCTTGCTCATATTTATGTAAAATTCCGAAAGAGGGGTTCTGCGGGCCCGGAACGGTCCTGTCGGGCCCGCATGCGGGGAATGTGTTTCAGCGGATGAAGTTGGTCCAGGCACGCTCCTCGGGCTCGGGGATCTTCACGCCCGCCTTCTTCCCGGCATCGATGGATCTCAGCATCCAGCCCATGTTCCTGCCGAGGGCGCGCATGATCTGCATCCCTTCCAGGTCTTGGACGACCTCCTCGGGGGTATTCCCGTGGACCTGGTTCCAGTACTGGGACGAGACGACGGGCATGTTGGAGATGGTGAAATATTTGTTCAGGCGGTCCAGGGAAGCGGTGGAGCCTCCCCTGCGGCAGGATACGACGGCGGCAGCGGGCTTGTAAGCCAGTCTTCCGCGGCTGGAGTAGAACAGCCTGTCCATGAACGACAGCAGCTGTCCGGCAGGTCCGGCGTAGTAGACGGGGGATCCGAAGACGAACCCGTCGAACTCGTCGGTTCTGGCCACGGTCTGGTTCACGATGTCCTTGATGACGCATTCGCCCTTCTTCTTGCAGTATCCGCAGCCTCTGCATCCGGGTATGTCCCCGTTCCCGATGTGCAGTATCTCATAATCGATCCCCTCGGATTCCAAGCCTTTCGCGACCTCGCAGAGGGCGGTGTAGGTGCATCCGTTCTGGTGAGGGCTTCCGTTGACGAGCAGTACTTTCATGGCCTATAATCGCATCACGTTGATAAAGAAGGATGTAGCCAGACATCCGCTGAAGAAGGTGTGAGGGAATCATGAGGATGGAATCTGCCGGGAAGAGCCTGTCGATGCACAGCGGAGAGCTCAAAGATGCGCCGCTCGTGGTGCTCAACACCTTTCAGGAAGAGGGGGAGAAGGTCTACAAGGCTATCAAGGCCACTTGCGATCAGGACTTCTCCCTGCTGTGCGTCAGCGGTCTGGACTGGAACCGCGAGCTGTCCCCTTGGCAGTCCCCTTCGCTGTCCGATGACGAGACCCCCTTCTCCGGAGGAGCTGACGAGTATCTCGATTCACTCACAGGACGGATAATCCCGGACGCTATCGAGAAAGTCGGGATCGACCCTGCGTACATCTCGCTGGCTGGATATTCTCTGGCAGGGCTGTTCGCCGTGTATTCCCTTTATCGCACCGACATGTTCTCCAGGGTGGCCAGCGCCTCGGGCTCGTTCTGGTTCCCCGGTTTCGTCGATCTTGTGAGGGAGCGCGAGCCATCGCACATGCCTGACAGGATCTACTTCTCTCTCGGCGACAAGGAGGCCAGAACGCGCAACCAGATCCTCTCCACAGTGGAAGTCGGGACCAGGACGGTATTCGGGACGTTCATCGAGAAGGGAACGGATGCCGTGTTCGAGATGAACCCTGGCAACCATTTCAGGAATCCCGCGGAAAGGATGGCCAGAGGCATATCCTGGATGTTGGACTGACAGCCCTCGTCCGTCATATCCGCTACCGACGCCGTATTCCGGCGATATCGGTATCCCAGGCTTCTGAATCGTTCGCAATCAATAATTACGCATGAGGGGATGCGGTCTGCATGGCAGTCGAAAGAACGCTCGGTGCGGATGTCCGTCGCATCTCCGAGCGCGTAGAGAGCGATTCGAGGGACGCTACGAAAGCTTTGATGAAAGACCAGGAAGCCACGGTCCTCTTCGAGAACCTGAACGGCGGGAAGGCCGCCGGGAACGTGTTCTCCACCAGGGGCAAGATCGCTTCCGCTCTGGGCGTATCCAAGGAAGGCATCGTCGGGCACCTCATGGACGCGATATCCTCCCCCAAGCCCTGCGAGATAGTCGAGGACCCGGAGTTCCGCGCCTGTGCCAGCGAGGTCAAGCTGATGTCCCTTCCCGTTCCCAAGTATTTCCCGGAGGACGGAGGGCGCTACATCACCGCCGGAGTCATCGTCGTGGAGCTGGACGGCAGGAAGAACGTGTCGTTCCACAGGATGATGCTCATGGACGACAGGAGGATCGCCGTCAGGCTCGTCCCCAGGCACCTGTTCACCCTGTACAAGGAGGCCAAGGCCGCAGGGAAGGAGCTCAACGTGTCCATATGCGTCGGAGCCTCCGCAGAGGTCCTGCTGGCCGCGGCGACGTCCATGGACTTCGGAGCCGACGAGCTCGAAGTCGCGTCCGCCATGTGCTTGAAAGGCCACGGATCGCCTCTGAAGGTCGGAAGATGCGACAACGGCATCCTGGTGCCCGCGGACTGCGACTACGTCATGGAGGCCCGCATAACCCTCTCGGAGACCAAGGAAGGGCCCTTCGTGGACATCACCGGGACCTACGACTTCGAGAGGCAGCAGCCTATCATCGAGGTGGACAAGGTCTGGACCCGCAAGGACCCCATATTCCATCTGGTCCTTCCCGGAGGATACGAGCACTTCATGCTGATGGGACTCCCCAGGGAGCCTATGATGTTCAAGACCGTGAGGCAGGCCGTTCCCAAAGTGAAGAACGTCCGCCTCACCGAGGGAGGATGCTGCTGGCTCAACGGGGTCGTCTCCATCTCCAAGAACAAGGAAGGGGACGGCGTCAACGCCATAATGGCCGCCTTCACCGGGCATCCCTCCATGAAGCAGGTCATCATCGTCGACGACGACATCGACATATTCGACGACAGGCAGGTCGAATGGGCGGTCGCCACGAGGATGCAGGCCGACAGGATCCTGATGATCCCGGGAGCGGCAGGCTCCTCTCTGGACCCCAGCTCCCATGGGAAGACCACCTGGAAGGTCGGATACGACGCCACCATACCGCTAGGCTCCGACCTGTCCCTTTACAAGAAGGCCTCTCTGGAGCGAGAACAGCCATTCTTGAAGCAACATTAATTAACAGGATGGTTTCAGTAGAGAGTGAGTAAGATGGCCGCGATCAGATTGGGAAAGAACCACCTCAGATGGTGCCGCGAATGCAACCTGCCTATCCTCGAGTCCAAGGAATGCCCCGTGTGCGGAGGCAATACGCTGGAGGTCCCTCTGACCCCTCCCGGCGACGCCAGGCCGGCATTCGAGCACGACATCGGTCTGATACGCGACGTCCTGGACAGGGACTACGGGGAGGGCACCGGAAAGTCCGTCCTCCCGGACGGCCACATCGTCATCCTCAGCAAGGCTCCCGGCCTGGACCGCATGGACGAGGTGATCATCGACGGAAGCGTCATCGCCACCATGAGGTACGACATGGGCTCCGGATGGAAGTTCGTGTCCCGCATGCAGGGAGCGTACAGGATAGGCGACGGGTACACCAAAGGTTACGTGGTGTGCGACCCCAGCGCCGTCCCGTTCGTCAGGGAGAGCAAGAACCTGATGGCCCCCGGCGTGGTCGATGCCGATCCGGACATCAAGCCCGGGGACGAGATCATCATCGTCACCGCAGAGAGGGAGGTCGTCGCCACCGGAATGGCCCGCATGACCGGTCCCGAGATGGTCGCCGCAGATAAGGGGATGGCCGTCAAGACCAGATGGTACAAGCAGGAGGAGCGCGAGGCGGCAGGTGCGAAGGCCCGCACCTGGGACGAGGCCGTGGAGGCCAACAGGGCCGTCCTGGAGAAGAGGATAGCCGAAGCCACCGGGTTCATCAGGAACACCATCGAGAAGTACGACGTGCCCGCGATAGTGTCGTTCTCCGGCGGAAAGGACAGCCTGGCCACCCTGCTGCTCACCATCGATGCGGGATTCAAGCTCCCTGTGCTCTTCGTGGACACCGGGCTGGAGTTCGACGAGACCGTCCAGCACGTGCGCGACACCTGCGCCAGGCACGGCCTCCAGCTCATAGAGGAGAAAGCCCCGACGGACGCGTTCTTTGGGAACCTGGTCTACTTCGGGCCCCCTGCGAAGGACTACAGGTGGTGCTGCAAGACCAACAAGCTCGGCCCCACCGTCGGAGCCATCACCAAGAACTATCCCAAAGGCGTCCTGTCGTTCATCGGACAGAGGAAGTACGAGTCTGAGGCCAGGAACTCCAAGCCACGCATATGGCAGAACCCGTGGACCCCCGGACAGACCGGGGCCTCGCCCATCCAGAACTGGTGCGCCATGCACGTGTGGATGTACATATTCCTGAGGAAGGAGCCGTTCAACGTGTGGTACACCCGCGGCCTGGACAGGATCGGGTGCTTCCTGTGCCCCGCTTCCGACCTCTCGGAGTTCGACATCGTGGCCGAGGGAAGCTCCAGATGGGGCCAATGGGACGAGTACCTCGACAACTACATGAAGGACCGCGGGCTGCCTCCGGAATGGAAGGAGTACGCCCTCTGGAGGTGGAAGAACGCCCCCAAGTCCATCAGAGAGGAGGTCCACAGGATCTCCGGAAGGGAGGTCTCCGAGCTCACCAAGCAGACCAAGGCTCCGGAAGTCGGCCCTCTGGTGGTCAAGGTCCAGGAAGGCTATTCTCCGTGCGTTATCGGATACAGCGTCGAGGCGGCGGTCAACAGGCCTCTGAATATAGAGAAGATCAAGCCGTTCTGCCACGCTCTCGGATGGGTGGTGGATATGGACCCCGAAGGCGAGTTCGTCACCGCCGATTACATAACAATCTACAGGGAAGGCTCGATTATATGCAAGGCCAACATCAAGAACGACGCGTCGGCCCATATGGACGAGGCCATCCAGGTCATAATGCGCGCCGAGCAGTGCGTCGGATGCGGCCTGTGCGCCGCCAGATGCGAGCAGGGCGCCCTTTACATGGAAGACGGAAGGGTCCGCATCAAGGAGGACGAATGCATATTCTGCAAGGACTGCTTCGGACCCTGCCCCTCGGTAAACTTCGCAAAAGGATCGGAGGAGTTCGAGCAATGATCAGCAGCATGCACATCGCGGAGATGGAGATCGACCCCGACGACCTGGCCGTGGTCATAGAGAAGGACCCGGCCGTCGTGGACGAGGAGGACGCCAGGAAGTACCATACCGGGTTCCACGCGGTCTGCTACTACAGGATGAGCCACAAGCTCTGGCTGGAAGGCCGCAAGGAAGAGGCCCGCGAAATCAACTACTACGCCCACCACCTCACCGGCTGCGACATCCACCCCGGAGCCACCATCGGCAAGAGGTTCTTCATAGACCATGCCACCGGAGTGGTGATCGGGGAGACCGCCATCATCGGCGACAACGTATCCCTGTACCAGGGGGTCACCCTGGGAGGGGTCTCCACCAGCAAGGGCAAGAGGCACCCCACTCTTGGTAACCATATCGTCGTAGGGTGCAACGCCTCCGTTTTGGGAGACATAACCATCGGCGACAACGTCAGGATAGGGGCCGGGGCCGTCGTCATCAAGGACGTCCCGGACGACTGTACCGTGGTCGGCGTTCCCGGGAGGATCGTCAGGCATGCGGGTATCGAGCAGGCGTGCGAGGACAACATGCACAACCATCTGCCAGATCCGATGAAGGACAGGATCCATAGGCTCGAGGAGACAGTGAGGGAGCTCACCGCCAAGGTCGAAGAGCTCTCCAAGAGATCCGGGTGATGCAGATGCCTCTGAAATGGTTCAAGATAAAGGCAATGGACGAGGACATCGACCGGCGTCCGCCCAGATTCATCGAGGATATGGAAGAGGAGGAGGAAGAGATTCCCGATCTTCCGGAAGACCCCTTCGGAGCGGTCATGCTCAACGTCTCGGGAGCAAGCCTGCCCGAGGGGACTGAGCCCTCCGGTTCGCTGTCGGCGTTCGGATGGACCGTCTTCGACACCGTTGGCGAGGAAAACGTCGTGTTCTCCCCTTACGGAATATACATGGCCGTAGGGATGCTGGCTAACGGTGCCGAGCCCGGTTCGGATACCGAGGCCGAGCTCCTGAATGCGACGGGATCCAGCAGCAGGGATTCCCTCAACGCCTATATGGCCGTTCTTCTGAAAGCCGTCGGGGAGCATTGGAGGTCCAGGTTCTGTTCCGACAGCCTCGTTCTGGTGAACTCGTCCATGGTCTTCGGCGGCGATGTCAACGAGGATTACAGGAACAGGGTGGCCAGGTACTGCAGGGGAGCTGTAGTGGAGGAGGACATCTCCGGGAACCTTTCCGGCGTCAGGAAGAAGATCACGGACTGGGTGAACCTGAAGAGCTACGGGATGATACCCGAGTACGAGTCCCAGATAGAGAAGGACACGCTCTGCGACCTTCTGAACGTGGTCTATTTCAAAGGAGCCTGGGAGTCCAAGTTCTCCAAGCGCTGCACGGAAGACGAGAAATTCAATAACGCGGACGGTAGCGTCTCCAAGGTCAAGATGATGCACAAGACCGTTTCAGACATCCATTTCTATTCCGACGGAAAGTACAAGGCGATCAGCCTGCCCTACCGGGACGCAGACCAGAGGATGTGCCTCATCCTACCTAACGACGGCGAATCATTGGACGTCCTGTCGTCCTGGAAGTCGGAGACCCTTGAATATAGGGAGAAGTTCATCGGCAGGCTCAGAAGCTCCAGGATCGTCAGGGCGGAGCTGTCGCTTCCCAAGTTCACGATGTCCGCCGCGTTCAGCTTGGATGACGTGTTTCGCGCGCTGGGCCTGAAGAACGCCCTCGGAGGGAACTCCAGATTCACCGGCGTCATCGACGGATCCAACCTGTTCTTCGGAAGCGGGACGCATCAGGCGAAGATCAAGGTCGACGAGAACGGCACGGAAGCCGCCGCAGTGACCGAGGTCGCGATGGTGGGCTGCGCTGGGCCGAGGAAGGAGCCGGAGAAGGTCGTTTTCCGTTGCGACATACCGTTCCTGTACGTCCTGTTGGACGGTGAGGACGACAAATACCTGTTCATGGGATACGCAGGAGACGGCAGGGACTTTGCATAACCGTCATCGACGGAATGCTGAGGCATCGGCATCAGAGCGTCTTAACATGTCCTTATAGCGTTATCGCTCTCGTTTTCGATCGGGGGAGGCTACCAGCCTTCACATCACTTAATGGACTGCTGCCCTCGTCTTCATGAACAAGCCGTTTTGATGCTTTTGTTGTATAAAATCAGCGTTAATACGATAAATAAAAAGAAAACCTATCCATTTTAAATTTTTATTATGTAAAACATCCCCTGGTTGGATGTATTGTCAACGGCTTTGCACATGTGGCATTTGTTGTATATAGGTGTAAATCATTCGGTAACGCATGTATGTCTACATATTGGGCGGATTCCTCGGAAGCGGGAAGACCACCCTCCTGATGAAGTTCGCGTCCATGTACACCAAACGCGGACTCAAAACAGCCCTTCTCGTCAACGAGTCCGGCGAGATCGGTGTCGACGGAGCCACTCTGAAAGCGGAAGGATACGACGCTGTGGAGCTTCCCAACGGATGCATCTGCTGTTCCCTTTCAGGAACCCTCCAGTCCGCTCTGAGGAACATAGTCAACGATATCGACCCCGACATCATCATCATCGAGCCTACCGGATTGGCTCTCCCTCACAAGGTCAAGGAACTGGTCCGCGTCGCCATGATCGGCGAGGAGGCCACCTACATCGTCGGAGTCGCCGATGTCCAGAGGTTCGAGGACCTCATCAAGAAGAAGGAGCAGTTCTTCTCCATGCAGATGAACAGCGCCGACTTCATCCTGATCAACAAATGCGATATCGCCAAGATAGGGCAGGTGGAGGAAGTCACGGCCTGGCTCAACGCCAAGTATCCCGACAAGCCCGTCGTGCCCATCTCTGCGATGACCGGAAAGAACATGGACAAAGTATACGAGATGTTGAAATGAGCGAGCACAAGCACGAGCATGAGCACAGTTCCCTGGAGATGGCAGGCGGATGTGCAGTCGGATTCACAGGTACCATCAACGGATACAACGCTGACGCGGAGGCGAGGTTCGCCAACGCCCTTCTTTCTGTAGGAAAGTGGGTCGTTGCGGAGAGCGGATGCCTTCTGGGCCATATCAAGGCCGCCATCGTCAAGGAGGACGGCTCTGGAATAACCCTGAATCTCACCGATCTCGAGAACGGCGTCGAGCACCACGGAACCCTCGGACCCCAGGAGAAGGTCAAGTTCTCCTTCATGACCGCTGTCGTTGATGTCGACGAGCACGAGCTCAAGCACGCCATGTGGCACGCCATCGAGGACACCGGACTCGACTACGTCCTCGACGAGCCTGTCTGCCACTGCCATGACCACGACCACCATCACCACGACGGCGAGGAGTGCTGCTGCGGCCATGACCACGACCATGAGCACGGACACGAGCACCACCACCACCACGACGAGGAGTGCGAATGCGGATGCGGCCATGAGCACCACCATCACCACCACGACGAGGACGAGTGCTGCTGCGGACACGAGCATCATCACCACCACGACGAGGAGTGCGAGATCTCTATGACCGGAACCTTCACCGACGTGAAGGCCGCAGATGCCCTGAGCATCATCGACTCCATGAACGAGGTCTTCGACTGGGTCCACGAGACTCATGGAATGCTCGAGTACATCGAGATGACCGTCGCTCCCGAAGGACACGACTGGGTCATCATCAGCGTCCCCGAGAAGGACTTCGCCTGTATTCAGGGCAAGCTTCCTGACTGTCCCAAGGCGTTCTTCCGCCTCGAGGCCGTCGCTCAGGACGTCAAGAAGGAGCAGCTCATCCACAGGACCTTCCACGCCATCGAGGATACCGACATCGACTGCTCTGTGAACGGAGAGACCCATTGCGACTGCCACAACCCCAAATGCTCCTGCGGATGCGAGGACGGGGACTCCTGCGAGACCGAGAAGGACGATTGCGGCTGCGGATGCGGACACGACCACGAGCACCACGACCACGACGGATGCTGCTGCGGCCACGATCACTGACGATCCTAAGATAACAGGATAGCGAGGCCTTCGGACCCGCTCAAACTCTTTTCAAACGCCTTTTCAAACTTTTTTAGGAGGGAAACAAATGAGATACGGAATATCCCTAGACATAGGGACAAGCGGTACCAGAGGGCATGCTGTCGACCTGGACACCGGCAAGATTCTGTCTACTGCGGTGACGGAATGCCATCCGTTACCCGGAGCGAACATAATGGACCATCTGACGTTCTGCATCAATGTTGGAACGGATGTGGCGCACAAGATTCTGATGGACACTGTGAACAAGGTCATCACAGCCCTTGGAGTGGAGAAGAACAGCATCGAGAGGGTGAGCATCTGCGGCAACCCCATCCAGCTCTCGCTTTTCCAGGGCATACCTGTGGACGACCTCGCCTTCGCAGGAGAGAACGCGCACAAGGCCAGAGGCATCAAGGAGCAGAAGAGGGACGCAGGAGTCTTCTCGGCTGTGGACGTGGGCCTCGACGTGAAGGACTCATGCGAGCTGCTGGTGCCCCCTGCGATCAGGCACGAGATCGGTGCTGACGCGCTCGCCATGATGTACAAGAGCGGCTTCCTCGAGCAGAAGGACAACTGCATGGTCACCGATTACGGTACCAACGCCGAGATGGCTCTGAAGGTAGGGGACGACATCTACACCGGATCCGCCGCGGCAGGTCCTGCCATGGAAGGACAGTCCATCAAGTGCGGAATGCTCGCCGGACCTGGTGCTATTTCCGATCTCGAATACGACTTCCAGTGGATCTGCAAGGTCCTGGACGACACCATCACCCCGCAGGACGGAGACAGGATCGATTTCAACCTCGAGACCATCGAGAAGAACGGACCCATGAGCGGAAAGGCCATAGGAATCACCGGAACCGGTGTCGTCGCAGCAGTCTCTGCGGCTCTGGACTCCCATCTTTACAGGAAGGGAAAGCTGAAGACCTCCGATGGCAAGCTGAACATGCAGGATGGCATCTACATCGACTCCCATGACATCTCCGAGGCTATGAAGGCCATAGGAGCCATCAGGGCCGGTCATTTCACCCTGCTGGAGCACGCCGGCGTGAAGTTCGAGGATATGAGGATCATGTACATGGCAGGAGCCTCAGGAACCTATGTCGACGCCATCAAGGCCAGGGAGGTAGGACTCGTTCCGCCTTCATGCGATACGATCTACCAGTACGGTAACACCTCGCTCGCGATGTCCACCGACATCCTGAAGGATCCCGAGCTCCTCGACAAGCTCCAGGAGATCGCCAACGGAATCAGGGCCAACCACGTCATGTTCGCCTCTGATAAGATCTTCGAGCAGATCTACATGCAGGAGCTGGCCGTCTGCGACGAAGGGATGAGCATGGAGATGTACAACAGTAACAACGCAGCCGCGGGAATCCAGGAGCTTCCTAAGCCCAGAGGGGTGCCCAAGGTCAACCGCGTCGTCACCCGTGACATCCCCGACCTTGGAGACAGAGGGCTCACCATCCTTCATGACATCGGAACCGAGCTCCGCGGATACATGGACGGATGCATCGGATGCGGAAAGTGCCAGAAGGAGTGTCCTGAGAAGGCTCTCACCCTCATGGACGACAACGAGATCGTCGTCAAGACCAAGCACTGCCTGGGAACCGCCTGTTACAGGTGCCAGTTTGTCTGCCCCAAGAAGGTCTACAAGTACGACAACCTCAAGCTGACGTTCTGAAACTAAATCGCCGGTTTCGGCCGGCGACATTTTCAATTTTAGAAAAAGAAAAGGGCCTGGGTCTCCCCAGGCTTTGAAGATCAGTCTTCCATCACGTTCTGCATCTCGAGGTATTCCAGTATCTTCTTTCTCAATGCGGTGAACTCTGGGCTGGCTCTGTCCCTGGGCCTCTCCCAGGGGATGTCTATCACTTTGTAGATCGTGGAAGGTCTCTTGGTGAGGACCACTACCCTGTCGGAGAGGTAGAGGGCTTCGTCCACCGAGTGGGTGACGAATATGATCGTTCTCTCGCTATGGGTGATGATCTTGTTGAGCTGCTCCTGCATGATGTTCCTGGTCTGAGCATCCAGAGCTCCGAACGGTTCGTCCATCAGGATGACCGCAGGATGCATCACCATGGCGCGGGCGATGCCTACACGCTGCTTCATCCCTCCGGAGAGCTCGTGTATGCGGGAGTCCGCGAACTTCTCGAGACCGACGGCCTTGATGTATCTCATGGCCCTTTCCTCGCACTCCTCTTTGGGAACCTTGGCGATCTCCATCCCGAACTTGACGTTCTGCTTGACGGTCCTCCAAGGGAACAGCGCGAAGTCCTGGAACACCATTCCGCGGTCCGAACCGGGTGCGTTGCATTCCTTGTCGCCGATCATGATTTTTCCGCTGGTGGGCTGCAGGAGTCCTGCGATGCAGCGGAGGACTGTGGTCTTTCCGCATCCCGATGGGCCGACTATAGAGACGAGCTCCCCTTTCTTCACGTCGAGCGTGAAATCGTCGACCGCGACGGTCTCGCTGTCGTCCGTGACATAGACGACGCGGAGTTTGTCGATGGTCATCAGGGTCTCGCCTTCCTTGATGTCTTTGTAGAGCTCGTCCGTACGGTCCGCACGGATGCGTTCTTCGGTCTGCTTCTCGCCTTCGACTTTGATCTTGCTCTTTGACATCAGGCATCCATCCCCATTCTCTTAGAGACTCTCTTGGAAATGTATTCTGCCAGACCTGTGGTCAGCAGTCCAAGAACAGCGATTATGATGATTCCGGCGTAGGCCTGTGGGAACGCTCCGTACGTGATCATGTTCGCGACGTAGAAACCTATTCCTCCCAAAGGTGTGGCGTACAACTCCGCAGCGACGATACACATCCATCCGATTCCGAGACCGACCTTTATTCCGTTCATGAGGTAGGGGATCGTCGAAGGTATCAGGACCTTGAGGAAGATCTGCAGGTTGGATGCCCCCAGAGTCTTGGAGGCGTCTATGAGGACCCTGTCGATCTTAGATACACCGAATATGATGTTAGTGAGCAGGGGGAAGAATATTCCTATGAAGACCACGAAGGTTGCACCCTGAACATAGCCGAACAAGAGGATGAAAATCGGTGCCCAAGCGATAGGAGCGATAGGCCTGAGGACTTCGATCCAAGGGCTGACGAACTCCCTGAGGTACTTGAAGTTGCCCAGGAGGAGACCGAGAGGCAGCGCGATCACCAGGGCGAGCAGGAATCCTTTGATGTATTTGCTCAAACTGGATGAGACGTACGTATAGAGCGACAGGCCTGTGACGGAGTCGCCGTTGACTATTAGGTCGTATAGCGCTTCGAACGTTTCCATCGGTTCTGGAATCGCCGCGTTGTTAGCTAATTTGGAAACCGCCCACCATAAGCATACGAATACGATGAGCGAGACCACCGTTATCACTAATGTTCTAGCTAAACGATGGTATTTGTTGTGCTCGTCAAATTTAAAACTCATTCGGCCCACATCTTTACCGACATAATACGATAATAAAAAGGTTTTATAAGGAATGCCCGGGAGACCGGGCAGTTTTATCAGGATTCCTGAATAACTCTCTGGAACTGAGGTTCCCAGATGATTCCAGCGTTGATGGTGGGATCTCCGGTTATGGTCTGGTAGTTGGCCAGGTTGGTGACCCAGTACAGGGTGTCGGACTCGATGCTGGTACCGACCATGTACTGCTTGACGTTCAGTCCCATTTCGGTCGCAAGGGTCAGGAGCTGGATGTGCTGGATGGAGGTGGTTCCGGGGGTTCCGTAGACGAGTCCTCCCCAAGCCTTCGCATTCGCCGGGGATACGGTGTATTCGTCTCCGTCGACGCTGAAGAACGCGGTTCCGTTCCTCTTGAGGACAGACGCGTTGGGGTCGTCGAGAACGTTGCTGTTGATGTAGAGTCCGGATCCCTCGCTGTTGACGCGGGCGACGAGCTGGAAGGCCTTGGAAGTGTCCTGGACGGCCTCGGAGTCTATGTATCCGAAGTTGATCATGTTGATGGTCGCTGGAGGGGCTCCAAGGAATCCGAGCTGAGAGTCTCCGTTGATGAGAGAGGTCGCGATTCCGCCTCCGTTGGTAGCGTTGGAGATCTGAACAGTCACTCCGTAAGTGTTGAAGGTTCCCTTCTCGATTCCGACATGGACGGCGATCTGGTGGATGTCACCGCTGATCACGGCGACCTTCACGGTGGCGGTTCCGTCCTTGAGGCTGTCCTTGTTGGCTATCGCGTTCTTCATGTAGGTGGCATCGACGAAGTTGTTGGCGAATGCCTCCGTATCGGGCACGTCCTTCTGGAGCGCTTTCACATCGGAGAGTCCGCCGACAAGGGACTGTATGTCCTTGTTAAGGCCGGACAGGTTCCCATCGTTTCCATCCGCGTAGAGGTATGCGATGTTGGAAAGGGCATCCTTGACTTCTTGCTCCGTGAGTCCGGGGACCTTCGTCTTGCTGAAATTGATGAGCCACTTGTAGTCCTCTGAAGAAGTGTCTTTCAGCGCGTTCTGGACGAACTGCACGGCGTCGTGGTAGCCTGCGAGGAACTTCTCGGCGTTGGTGGTGTTGTTCTGGAGATAGTTGTAGTTGGCCGCGATTACGCAGCAGGTATGGTCGGGGAAGAAGTTGTTGGTCAGACCCAGGCTGATGTAGTCCGACTTCCCCTCATCCTTGTGGCCGTTGTCGTTGTTGAGCATTACGTATGCCGCCACAGCTGCGACGGCTACGATTGCGACCAACAGGACAGCGATGATTTTTTTGTCCATGGTGAGTCCACCTGAGAGGACTATTTTTCCAGCGGTATATTATATCGATGTCTAATTTTTATACAAATAGGAAAATTTCCTATCTCGTGAGTACAAACATACTTTAAAAAGAAGGCAACAGTCCAGACGTATAGCCAGACAGCTAGCGGGGATAGAGAAGGGGCTTTCGCCCCGGGTTTGAAAATCAGATGTCTCTGAACAGGGTGGCGTACTGCATCTTCTTGGCGCCGAAGTACTCTTTGCAGTACTGCGCGGTCGCCTCGGGAGGGAATTCCTTGCAGGAGAAGACGTCCACGAATGCCCTGTCGGTGTCTTCGGCGAAGTGGCCGGAAATGCAGGACGTCTCGATCAGCTGGATGAGGGAGTATCCCTGGACCTTGGGCTCCGCTCCGAAGCGTACCGCGATGGGCTCCCCGTACCTTTTCATTTTGATGTGATCCGCGAGGTCGATGGCGAACTGTTTGATGTACTCGCCGTCGCAGATCTTCTGGTGATCGCATTCTCCGAGATCGATTGCGATGTGGAGTCCCCACTGCTTCTCGTCGTTGTATTTTGAGATGGACTCCTCGTCGGAGAGGAGTTTCCCTGCGTATTGACTCATGCTGTACATCGTAACCACGTGAGGCTATGGTTGCCTCAAAATCGATTATCCGCTTTCTGTATTTGAAACGATGCCTCGGTGAAAGTTAGGTTTGTCTCTGTAGAGACAACAGGGGGCTCGGTTTATCTCTCACGGGTCATTTTTCCTGTCAAGGATTTTTACAGTCGGAAAGAACAAAATACGCACAGGCCAATCGTGCCCCATGCCCGAATCCAAGGTTTACTTCACCGATATGCGCTGCAAGCTCGGGGAGAGCCTCCTTACCAAGCTCGATCGCCTCGCACGCGCCGCTGGCATAGATTCCATAGATATGGAGAAGAAGTTCGTCGCGATCAAGATGCACTTCGGAGAGCTCGGCAACCTCGCGTTCCTCAGGCCCAACTATGCGAAGGTGATCGCAGATATCGTGAAGGAGAAAGGCGGTATGCCATATCTGACCGATTGCAACACAATGTATCCCGGGTCAAGGAAGAACGCCTTGGAACATCTGAACTGCGCCAACCTAAACGGCTTCAACCCTACCACCACCGGGTGCCAGATCATCATAGGCGACGGGCTCAGAGGAACCGACGACGTGGAGATCCCCATCGACGGCAAGTACGTCAAGACCGCCAAGATCGGCCGCGCCATCGCTGACTGCGACGTTCTGATCACGCTCAGCCATTTCAAGGGCCACGAGGTCACCGGGGTAGGAGGGGCTATCAAGAATCTCGCCATGGGATGCGCCTCCCGTCGCGGGAAGATGGAAATGCATAGCAATGGGAAGGTGCATCTGGACGACGACAAGTGCATCGGATGCGGCAAGTGCGTGAAGGCATGTGCACAGGAAGCCATCTCCGTTGTAGACAGGAAGGCCTCCGTGGACGAGAGCAAGTGCGTCGGATGCGGAAGATGCATAGGCATGTGCACCAGCGATGCCCTGTTCGCCGCATACGACGAGGACGGGAGCATCGTCAATTGCAAGATGGTCGAGTATGCGGCAGCCGTCGTCAAGGACAGGCCCTGCTTCCACATCTCCATAATAAGCGACGTCTCGCCGTACTGCGACTGCTATGGCGGAAACGACCTCCCGATCGTTCCTAACGTGGGGATGCTGGCGTCGTTCGACCCCTACGCTCTTGACAGGGCCAGCATAGACCTGGTCCAGAAGCAGCCTATGATTCCTGGAAGCAGGCTGTTCGAGAACTCCCACGGCGTGAAGCCCGGGGACGTGTTCGGATGCAACCAGCCCGGAACGAGGTGGCAGGCCCACTTCGAGCACACCGTAGAGATGGGGTTCGGGGACGGGAGCTACGAGCTCATCAACGTGAATTAATCTTAAAAACGATATAATCCCCCAGCATAACATCAGTCATGTCGTCTCCTAGAGTCTACTTCACCGACATGCGCTGCAAGCTGGGGGACAGCCTTCCCTCCAAGCTCGACAGGCTGATCCGCGCCGCCGGCATCGACTCCATAGACATGGAGAAGAAGTTCGTCGCGATCAAGATGCACTTTGGAGAATACGGGAATCTCGCGTTTCTGAGACCCAACTATGCCAGAGTGGTGGCGGACATCGTGAAGGAGAAAGGGGGCATGCCCTACCTGACCGACTGCAACACCCTTTACGTGGGAAGCAGGAGGAACGCCCTGGACCATCTGGAATGCGCCTCGAGGAACGGGTTCGACCCCACCACCACGGGATGCCAGATCATCATAGGCGACGGGCTCAGAGGAACCGACGACGTGGAGATTCCCATCGACGGAGATCTAGTGAAGACGGCCAAGATAGGTCGCGCGATAGCCGATTGCGACGTTCTGATAACGCTAACTCACTTCAAAGGCCACGCCACCGCCAGCATCGGAGGCACGATCAAGAACCTGGCCATGGGATGCGCCTCCCGCCGCGGGAAGAAGGAGCTGCACATAGATGGCGTCCCGGAGGTGGATGCAGAGAAGTGCATCGGATGCGGCAGGTGCGTCGGAGCATGCGGGGAGAACGCCGTCTCGGTCATAGACGGGAAAGCCGCCATCGACACGACGATCTGCGTAGGATGCAGGAGATGCATCGGCGGGTGTCCGAAGAAGGCCCTTTGCTCGGTCAAGGACAGGGATGGAAGGCTGGTCGACGGCAAGATGGTGGAGTACGCCGCAGCCATAACCAGGGACAGGCCCTGTTTCCATGTCTCCATCATCTGCGATGTTTCCCCGTTCTGTGACTGCGCCGCGTGGAACGACATCCCCATAGTTCCTAACGTGGGGATGCTGGCTTCGTTCGATCCAGTCGCTCTCGACAAGGCATGCATCGATCTTGTACAGAAGCAGCCCATAATTCCAGGAAGCAGAGTGTATATAAACAGCGGCGGAATGAAGCCGGACGACGTATTCGGATGCAACCAGCCTGGTACCCGGTGGCAGAATCATTTCGAGCATGCCGCGAAGATGGGAATGGGGGACGGGAGCTACGAGCTTGTGGAAGTGAAATGATTTGATGGCAGATTTGCTCGAGACAGTGATGTTGCTCTGTTTCATGGCCGCTTGGCCTATGTCGACCGTCAAGCTGTGGAAATCGAAGACCACAAAAGGCACCAGCTTGGCATTCATGATCGTGATTGAGATCGGATATGTGTGCGGAATGGCCAGCAAGCTCGCCGCGGACAATGTGACGTACGTCCTTGCGTTCTATTCGCTCAACTTCGTCATCGTTCTGGTTAACATCGTCATCTACTTCAGGAACCTGAAATACGATGCTGTGGCAGAAAAGGAATAATCGATATTCGAAAACGAATAATATGCATCCGAAAACGGATTTTTTTCCATTATCGAGAATAATTGAAAGGTCGGACGATCGGCGACCCGACGAGTCCCGACTATTTCCGCAAACTCAGGAACCGCGTCATGGAGGTGTTCGCCGTCTTAGTAGAAGCCTATTTCTTCGCCTATTTCCAGCGGATGTCCGTCGGAGTCATCGGCTACGACATGGTCGAGGACCTCAGCGGCTCCATCGGGATCCTCAGCATGGCCTATTATCGGACATACACCTCCGATGCAGATTCCCAGCGGGACGATGGCGGACAGGTTCGTGCCGAGGATCCCCGGCACGATATTCCTCCTGCTGGCTTGCGTCGGATCGTTCATGACCTTCGCGGGACCTCCGTTTCGATGATGAGCACATCCTGTTCCTGAGAGCCAGCGTGTCGAAGACGATATCTGCGGCGACAATCGGGACGGACTACGCTCTGCTATCGTCCTTTCTGCCTGGGGGATCATGCTTGCGTTCGCGGTTATGGCGACGGTCCTCGTTTCCACATAGGTTGAAAGGACGTCTGCGAGCCATCAAGAACAGGTGGATTAACGCTGTTATTGGATAAAACAACCAATGTCCGTCATCTGATTCATTTTCATATTTAATACTAATCTCTAAAACCGTGCTATTTCTTGTTCGCAGGAATGTGCCAGTGTCTTTTGTCGGGGCATATTTAAGTTCGGTCTTTTACAAACATAACATTTTTTAATACACATCAATGTAGCCCGCCCGATGGAAACCTTAGAGCAGTTGATTTCCAAGGCCGAGGCAGGGGACGTGCAGTCCTGCTTCGAGCTAGGACAGAGGTATGCGCTCGGTGAGGGCACCGAGGCTGATGAGAAAGCGGCATTCGGTTGGTACCTTCGCGCCGCCAAGGGAGGTAACCTCAAGGCTCAGGACGCTGTCGGAGTCTGCTATGCCAACGGCATAACGGTGGACGCTGACTGCAAGGAAGCCGGCATGTGGTACTTCCGCGCGCTCATGAAGGGAGACCCTCAGGCTCTCCGCACTCTGTCCCACTACTACGAAACGCACGAAACACCGGCCGACGGTGCCATTCTCGAATATTTCCGCAGCGCGTCCGAGAACGAGGACGATGCAGATGCCGCGTACACGCTCGGCAGGCTGTATGAGCTGGGTGTCGGCACCTCTTTCGATCCGGAAAACGCATTTGCTTCGTACGTCAAGGCGTGCAAGAAGGGGCATAAGGAGGCCAGACTTGCTGTCGCGACCTGCATCCTCAACGGAACCGGCGTAGCCAGGGACCGCGAGAAGGGCGCATCCATGATCACGAAGCTCTGGGAGGACGGCTATCTCCCCGCGGGCATCGCGCTTGCTAAGTGCTACGAGTACGGCCTGGGCGTTGAACGCGATCACAAGAAAGTCTACTCGATCTACGACGAGATGGTCGATAAAGGATCCGTCGACGGAATGTACAACCTCGGAAGGTGCTACATGGACGGAATCGGCGTCTCCAAGGACGGCAACTATTCGTTCTCCTGGTTCACGGCTGCCGCCATGAGGGATTCGGTGGACGGAATCTACGGCCTTGCAAGATGCTACATGGGCGGCATAGGCGTGGACAAGAACAAGGACACCGGCCTGAAGCTCCTGGAGACCGCCTCCAAGCTCGGACAGACCGATGCGATGATCATGCTCGGACAGCTCTACACCAAGGGCAAGCTGGTTCCCAAGAACCTTCCCATGGCTTCTGAGAACTTCAGGAGAGCCGCCGATCTCGGAGACGCGTACGCGCAGCTCACCACCGGCGACAACTACTCCAACGGGGTGGGATTCAAGAAGGACAACAAGGCCGCGCTCAAGTACTACCTCATGTCTGCGGCTCACGGCAACACCGTCGCATGCTACAACGTTGGAACCGCCTACGCGCTCGGAAACGGCGTCAAGAAGAACGAAGAGGCCTCCTTCGACTGGCTCAGCAGAGCGGCCGAGGACAACTATATGAAGGCCCAGTTCTCCGTCGCAGAGGCCTACTCCAAGGGAAGGGGGGCCAAGAAGGACTCCGAGAAGGCGTTCGAGATCCACAAGAACCTCGCCGAGAACGGATTCGGAAAGTCGCAGTACCACGTCGCATACTCATACTTCGAGGGTATCGGCACCGAGAAGGACGACAAGAAGGCCTTCGAGTGGTTCAGCAAGGGCGCCCAGAACGGAAACGTCCTCTGCCAGTACTACACAGGATACTGCTACGCCAACGCCATCGGGACCAAGGCCGACGAGAAGAAGGCCATCGAGTGGTACACCCGTGCCGCCGAGCAGGGACACATCGTCTCCAGGCAGATCGTCGAGGACGTCACCGGAGAGAAGATCAAGCCCAAGCAGGACGACTCTCCCTTCGAGTCCTATCTCCGTGCTGCCAAGAACGGCGACGCCGACGCGATGTTCATCGTCGGGCGCTGCTATCTCGACGGAGTCGGAACCGAGAAGGACCCGACCGAGGCCAGGAAATGGTTCAACAAGGCGGCCGCCGAGGGCAACCAGGCTTCGAAGAGGGCTCTGAACCAGCTCAGAAGAGCCGAGCAGCAGAGAAAGTGAAAGTAAATGGGGGAGGCGACTCCCCCTCATTTTTTTCAGAAGATATACACCATCGCGAATGCGGCGACGGCGAGGGCGAGGATCGCTACAAGAGGCATCTTGTTGACGAGCCTGTCCTGGGTGGAGATTCCTTTGTCCATGGGCGATTAACACAGTACCATTATATCAAGTGTTTCGTCAGGGACGACGATTCTTCAGAAACGCGTCTTGCTTAAGCTGCCGATACAGCGATAACGTCCAGATAATGTCGACAGTTTTGTATATAAGGTACGATTTTTCGACTGGTCGTGATGAAGATGTGTAGAGTAAAGGTACTTTTCGTATGCTATGGCAATATATGCCGTAGCCCCATGGCGGAGTACGTGTTCAGGGACATGGTGGAGAAGGAAGGCCTCTCCGACAGGATAGCATGCGCTTCGTGCGCCACCAGCGCGGAGCATCTGGGGGATCCGGCCGACAGCAGGACCGCGGCGGTCCTGGAGAAGCGCGGGATCTCCTGCGAGGACAAGAGAGCCAGGAGGATCACCCGCGGGGACTTCTCCGAATACAACTACATAATCGGGATGGACCGCTACAACCTTGAGTACATCCGCACCTTAAGCCCGGGCGACGGATTCTCCGAGACTGCCCTCCTGATGTCCTACGTGGGCGGAGGGGACGTGGCCGACCCTTGGTACACCGGGGACTTCGAACGCACGTACAGGGACGTCTACAGAGGCTGCGAGGCTCTTCTGAAACGCATAAGGGAGAAGGAAGGCCTATGACGCTCATCCGCGTGTTCATATCGATCCCGGTGCCCGACACCGCCCCTCTCAAGGGGATCATCGGAGACATCAAGGGCATGGACGGGGTCAGGCCCTCACCTGAGAACCAGATGCATCTGACTATGAAGTTCATCGGCGACGTGGACGACCGCAAGGTGCCTAGAATCGCTGAAGCCGTCAGAAAGGCTGTGGAGGGCATTTCCCCGTTCGAGATCTCTCTGGAGGGCGCTGGAGCCTTCCCAAACGCCCGTGACGCCCGCGTCGTGTGGGTGGGAGCGAAGCCTGCCGACACTCTCAAGAGGATCGCCGACGGGATAGGCGACAACCTCGCTGGCATCAAGTTCGATGACAAGCCCTTCAAGAGTCACATGACCGTGGGGAGGTGTTCCTACAAGAAGGACGTCTCCATCCTCGTCTCCAAGTACAAGGACGTGGAGTTCACCCGCTTCGAGTGCAGGGAGGTGCTGGTCATGCGCAGCGAGCTGGGTCCGAAAGGGGCCAAACATACCGTTCTGGAAAGGGTTCTGCTCCAGTAACGTGCCCGCACCGTCCTCGTTTTATATCGTTACAAGGAGAAATCTCCTCCGAGCGATATGAAACTCAACAAGCTCACTACGGATAGGAAAGGAAGTGTAGAGGGATTGCCGCTCCAGCTCATGATCATGATGATCGTGGCTGTTGCGGCGATCGGAATACTCAGCGGATGGATGGCCAGCATAGAAACTCCCCATTCCATCTCTGATGTCGAGGTAATCGAAGCGGAAGGCCTCGCCGACCCCGACGGAAAAATCGAACCCGTCACCGTTCTCGTCAGGGACCAGGACGGAAACCCCCTCGAGGGCGCAAAGGTCTACCTCAGCGGTCTCGGAGTCAGGACCTCTGACGGCGGAATCGCCATCGGATACACCGGAGAGGACGGAACCGCAACCATCGACGATCTCGTGGTCACTCCGCCCAGAGGAGCCTTCGGAACCATCACCGTCAACGTTATGAAGACCGGATACGGCGAGCACTGCAGCACCGAGTTCGCCGTCATCAACTACACCTGAAGAAGGCCGGCCATGATAGGAATGCCGCTGAAGCTGATGGTGTCATTCCTGTTGATCGGCCTGATGCTGCCGACTATAGTCGGTCTGGTGTCTGTGGTGGAGGAGCAGTCCTCTAACGCAGACACCTATTCCGACTGTTCGGCTGTGGAGGACTGCATATACAGGGTGTTCCGCTCCGGTTCAGGATCGCTGGAGACGGTGCATGTCGACCTCGGACCAAAGGAGACTATAGTCTTAGGAGGTACCGGAGTTGATGCGCACTCGATCCGTCTGTACGTGAACGAGGAGCTGAAGAAGACCGTGTATCTGAACAAGGCTCCGGTAATGCTTTCGGAAGAGGTTTCCGAGATAGTCGGCAGCGTCGATGTCACATTCGGATGCGTGATCGAGGACCGCAAGCTCGTGGTGGGGGTGGTGAACTGATAGAATTTACCCTCTCCAGGGTGGTGCTGTGCGTTTGCGGCGCGGTCCTCCTGGTCACCGTCGCCGGGATAATGGGCCAATTTCAGGAACATGCCGAATCGGGTATGGAGGACGACCTCGTCGAAGACATCGCCGAGATGCTGGACGTTTTCGAGGGCTCCGATCTGGACAGCATGACGCTGGACGGCGCTCTGATACTGCCGTCCTCCAAGCACGTTCTAAAAGTAAGTAGCAATATAGTCTTACTCGAGAAGGACGAGATAGTCTGCACCGCAATGACAAGATGCGGGGCGGAGTTCGAGCTCTGGTACGGCGGGACCGTGACCATCACGAAGCGATGTCAGTCCCCGAATACCTCTGCTATATGGCGCAGGGTGTCCGTGAATATGTCTATCTCCTCGGCGTTGTTGTAGAGGTAGGTGGATGCCCTGGCGCTCCCGTCTATGCCGTGCGACACGTAGTACGGGTGGGCGCAGTGCATCCCGGAACGGATCATGACGCCGGCCATGCTGTCGGTCATCATGGCGATGTCATGGGAGCCAAGGCCGTCTATGTTGAACGAGAACACGCTTCCGCGCCTGCGCGGTTCCGTCGGTCCTACCGGATGTAGGTTCTTCACGTCCTCCAGGTTCTTCATCATCCTCTCGATGAGCTCGGCGTCCCATCTCTCGATCTCGTCCATCCCTACGGCCTTGAGATAGTCCAGAGCGGCCTTGGTGCCGATGATGCCAGCGTAGTTGTGGAGCCCGGCCTCGAACCTGTCAGGGACAGGCGCGAGCGTGGAGCTGTCGTAGGATGCGAGCCCAACGGTTCCTCCGCCCAGGGTGAGCGGCGTCATGCGCTCAAGGACCTCCTTCTTTCCGTACAGGACGCCCATGCCGGTGGGTCCGAGCATCTTGTGTATGGAGAGCGAATAGAGGTCCGCATCGATTTTCTTGAGGTCGACCTTCATGTGAGGGGCCGCCTGCGCTCCGTCGATGACCACGGTTGCGCCGTAGTCGTGGGCTATCTCGGTGACGGCTCTGACAGGAACGGAGCATCCGGTGACGTTGCTGCAATGCTGGACGGCGACTACTTTCACGTCGCGTCCCATGCATTTCTGGAAGGATTCCAGGTCGAACTCCCCGTCGGCCCTGGAGCGGGAGATCCTCCTCTTGATGCCGACGTTCTTCTCCAGAGAGAGCCAGGGCAGGTGGTTGGAGTTGTGCTCGGAATCCGTGGTGACGACGACGTCCCCCTTCTTGAGCCCGAGGCCGAATGCGGCCATATTGAGGCCTTCGGTGCAGTTCTTGGTGAAGATGTAGCAGGAAGGGTCCTTGGTGCCGAAGAATCCAGCAAGGCTATCGCGGGTCTCGTCCATCGCGATGGAGACCTTGGACGCCATGGAGTGGACGCTGCGCCCGCCGCAGGCCGGATAGCTCTCGTAGTACTCGTTCATGGCCGAGATCACCGAGTCCGGTCTGAGGGACTGGCATGCGCTGTCGAGATAGATGCCGAGCCCTTTCCTGATCGTCGGGAAGTCCTGCCTCACCTTCTCCGAATCCATACTCCTCCCCATGTTGTGAGGTTTAATAAGGTTGTCATAGGAAAAGCTGGCGCGCCAGTTATATCTAACACAACTCCATGGGGAATGCATGGTTTCATTGAAAGCGAAGGTCGGCGCTCTGACCTTTGACAAGCCCGGAATGGTGGCTTCGGGGATAATGGACGAGACCGGGCCGTCCATGGTCCGCATGCTGGATTGCGGCGCAGGAGCCGTCGTCAGCAAGTCTGTCGGCCTGGAGCCGAATGCGGGACATGCCAATCCCTGTTTCATGGAGACCGAAGGCGGCATGGTCAACGCTATGGGCCTCCCTAATCCCGGGATAGAGCTATTCGAGGAGGAGATGAAGGTCGCCGTTCCCCACGGGAGGATCGTCGGCTCCATCTACGGAGCCGGTCCTGACGACTTCAGGACGCTGGCCGGGAAGATGGAGGACTACGGCGCATGCGCAGTCGAGCTCAATCTGTCCTGCCCTCACGCGAAGGGCTACGGGATGGAGGTCGGCACGGACCCGGCTATGGTGAAGGCCATCGTATCCGCAGTCAAATCGGCCGTGAGCATCCCTGTATGGGCAAAGCTCACTCCGAACACCCACATACTGCCGGACATCGGAAGGGCGGTCCAGGACGCTGGAGGGGACGCTGTGGTGGCCATAAACACGCTCAAGGCCATGGTCATCTCCCCCGAGTTCGCCAGGCCCATCCTGAGCAACAAGTTCGGAGGGCTGTCCGGAAAGGCCCTCAAGCCGGTCGGGGTGAGAGCGGTATACGACCTCAGGACCGTTCTCGACATCCCGATAGTGGGGGTCGGAGGCATATCCACCTGGAAGGACGCCGCCGAATACATCATGGCCGGAGCCTCGGCGTTCCAGATTGGAAGCGCCGTCCTCACAGAAGGCCCTGGAGTCTTCGACACGATTAATTGCGGTCTCGAGAGGTTCATGGAAGAGTATGGATACGGTTCCATCAGCGATATGGAGGGTGCCGCACATGAGTGAAGCAGTCGTTCTCGTCGAGAACATCATCGAAGAAGCGTATGACACCAAGACTTTCGTCTTCGGATGGGACGAGGATGTCAAGCCTGGACAGTTCGTCATGGTCTGGGTTCCCGGTATGGACGAGATCCCCATGTCCGTCTCCGGAATCAACGCCAGGACCAAGAGCATCACTGTAAAGGCCATCGGAGAGGCCACGAAGAAGATCCACGAGCTGAAGGTCGGCGACCGCTTGAGGATAAGAGGCCCGTACGGCAACGGATTCGACCTCTCCCGCGGCGAGATGCTGATCATCGGCGGAGGAGTCGGCACCGCGGCCGTCATGCCTGCGATAGTGCAGAGCGGAGCCGATGCTATCATAGCGGCCCGTTCCAAGGACGATGTGATCATGGACGACCTTGCTTCCAGGTACTCCAAGGACCTTCGCATCGCCACCGACGATGGGAGCAGAGGATTCCACGGGAACGCCGTCCAGCTGATGAAGGAGATGGTCGCCGAGAAGAAGTATGACTGTGTCCTAGCCTGCGGGCCGGAGGTCATGCTGTACTTCACCTATAAGGCGTGTCAGGAGCTCGGCCTGAAGTGCCAGCTGTCCATGGAGCGCTATATGAAGTGTGGAGCAGGGATCTGCGGATGCTGCGTCATGGACGACATGCGCGTGTGCAAGGACGGACCTGTCTTCGACGAGACCCAGATCCCCAAGCTTACGGAGTTTTGGACGTCAAAAAGGGACCCCTGCGGACGTCTTGTGAAGCTCAGATGAAGCCCTCGGGCGTCCGTCGTCTCGAGAAGAGGTCGTTAATGGCCTCCACCACCTCGGGAACGGTGGCGCCCCAAGGCACTTTGGCCGTGTTCCCCTCGATCACGTGGCCGTTCTTGATCTTGCAACATTTGACGATCGACTTCACGTTCGGATCGATGAAATCCGCAGGACAGACGTTTATGAACGGCACGTCACGGTGATAGAGGGAATCGAATATCCTTTTGGAAAGGTGGCAGCCTATCAGCGTAATCTCCTTGTCTATTTTCGGGGCATCGTCCAGGAAGAGGAACGGCTTGTCCGCCTTCAGACCGGACACTCTGCAGGGAAACATGACGGCCTCCGTCTCCACCTGGGGGACGCAGTCGGCCATGTCTATTATCCTCTCCTCCTTGACGATTGGATGGTCCACGAAGCCCGAGGAAAGGGCCATGTCGACCAGGACACCGAGCTTGGCGGGGGACGGCGGGACGTTGTCCACGACCATCAGCCTCTCCGGCTTCAGGCCTTTGATGAAGTTGATGTGGGAGAACATGCCGCGCATGACGACGGTCTTCCCGGGGAACTTGGACTGCAGCTCGGCGAGAGCAGGGGTGTTGAGGACGTCGAGGTTCGGGTCCTCGTAGAACACGGTGTCCTCCGGAAGGGAGACTATCTCGAAGGACTCCAGCTCTCTGAAGAGCTCCGTTCCGGCGCGTTTATGCAGCTTCACCACGGCAAGGTCGTTTCCGTTCCTTAGAACCAGGAACTCCGTGCGGACATAGGCTTTCCACCCTTCCATCAGGGATTCGATGGATTCTTCGGTGAGCGGGATGTCCACATCGCGTAGGGACACGTCCTTGCAGTGCATGATGGTGAATCCGCAGCATGGATATAAGAAAATCACCCGATGTCCAGATGTGGGAATATTTTTATATCGTCGCTGTATTGGAGCAGACGCTGTCGGGATAACACAGAGGCTATGTGGCGGACTGCAGATCCGCATACGGGGGTTCGATTCCCTCTCCCGACCTCCATACTCCTTACTTCAACTCTTCTATGATTTTTACACTCTTTTCGCTTCAACTTATATAGAGATAGAAACCTTTATAAATGCTATATAAATAGCCCAACTCGGTGTTATATTGGCTAAGAAAAATATCGAGAACGTTGTCGCCTCAACCTACCTGGGCCAGGAGCTCGATCTCAACAAGATCCAGAGCGCTCTCGTCGGAGCGGAATACAACCCTCAGCAGTTCCCTGGACTCGTCTACAGGCTTCAGGAGCCCAAGACTGCGACCCTGATCTTCAGAAGCGGCAAGGTCGTCTGCACCGGTGCCAAGTGCCGTGAGGATGTCAAGGTAGCCATCAGCAAGGTGGCGAAGGATCTCGAGCTGGCCGACATCAAGATCACCATCGAGCCCAAGATCGAGGTTCAGAACATCGTCGCCTCCTCCGATCTGGAGCAGGAGATCAACCTCAACACCGTCGCCATCACTCTGGGACTCGAGAGGGTCGAGTACGAGCCCGAGCAGTTCCCTGGACTCGTCTACAGGCTCGACGACCCCAAGGTTGTTGTCCTTCTCTTCGGATCCGGAAAGATGGTCTGCACCGGCGCGAAGGTCCCCGAGGACGTCGACCGCGCCGTCGACAAGATCGCCAACGAGCTCAGAGAAGCCGGACTGATGTCCTGATCTGACAATAGGCTCGCAGGCACCTGGAATCTGTACCGGGATTGCGAGCCACCATACCTATTGCTTTACACCATCGTCGGGACAGGCGGATCGCGCACAGCATCCGTCTGTTCCTTCACTTTTCTAGCTTCTGCATCATCTGTTCCCGAACCGTTCTGTTCTGAATCGATATTGAAAAGGTACTGGGGGAGGTCCCCTAGTCAAGAGGCTATGCAGGTCAGGCCGACCAGTACACTCCGTCATCGTCCAGAGTGTAGCTGTTCGAAGTCGACGTGCTTATGGAGGGCTGGCTGGAGTATAGCGCGAATATGTACGCGTTGCTTAAAGACACGGGCACATTCACGACGAGGGTCTCCGCGGAGCCGTACTTCATGGTGACCTAGGGCGAGGCGGACAGGCGGTCGGTGGTGTTTCTGGGCGTGACCGTGGCAGAGTGGAGGTGTCTCCGACGGTCAGCGACGGGGACATGCTGCTGAGGGAGATCGAGGCGGTCACGACCTCGGCTTCCGGGACGGTGGCCATGCCTTTCGTCCAAGGCGTCGCATCCAGCAGCCGCTAGTGCCACAACTGAGATTGCTGCGACCATGACGTCAAATGCCATTTGCGCCTTGACACCATTCGCTCTATACCTTTTCAGTAATTAGAATTATTAATTGTATTCATAACAAAACAAGATTTCTTTGTACGTTTTAGCTATACTATCATAGAGAATAAAAACTAAGGTCGTATCAGTTTTCTGATGGAATAAAATTATACTAGAATATGTTGACCTTGATTAATTTTGGATGAGTTCTCAATATATAACGTAACCAGTTTGCATCTTAAAATGTGGATTTAGGTTACATCCATCCAATCGATTAAATAGCCTATTTTTCGTCCTTAATCTTGGAAGTCAGAGAAATCTGATGACCTTGGAGGAAAACATATGATTGCATACAAAGGCGTAGATTTCGCTAAGATCCTCAGGCGTTATGACGTCGAGGCGCAGAACGAAGACACTCCCGAGTCGATCGCAAAGAAGATGCTTCCGGCAGACCCCGTTCTCAAGAAGGTCGCCGAGACCGTCCTCTACATGAAGCTCAAAGAGGTCGGACCCACCACCGCGGAAGCACTGAAGACCCACAAGCCCCTGGACATCATCAACAACGGACTTGTCGTCGGAATGGAGTGTGTCGCAAAACTGTACGCAGCGCACATCTACTACCTTCCTGAGATCATGATGGCCGCAAAGACCATGGAGATCGGAATCGCGCTCGCAGAGAAGCAGATTGCAGGCGGCAGGCAGACGAAGGGACTCGTCGTCATGCATGCAGCCGAGGGAGACCCCCACGACATCGGAAAGAACATCGCAGCTGTCATGCTGAGGTCTTCCGGATACTCTGTCATAGACATGGGTAAGGACGTCGCTGTCACCGACGTCGTCGCCAAGGTCGAAGAGGTCAAGCCCATGCTCGTCACCGGTACCGCACTCATGACCACCACCATGACCGCTTTCCCTAGGGCAGCCGAGATCCTCGTCAAGGACGGATACAAGATGCCCTTCATGGCAGCCGGTGGAGCAGTCAACAGGGACTTCGCAGAGTCCTTCGAGCTCGGAATCTATTCCGAGAAGGCACCTCAGACTCCCCCCATCGCTGACAAGATCGTAGAAGGCTACGACTGGAAGAGAATAAGAGAGGAATGGGACGAGATTACCGGAGCGTGATTCAAATGGCAACTACAAAGTACACCAAGATGGCTTACGGCAGTGCAGACGAGATGGTTTTCGGAACCGCGAAACAGCCTGTCGCGTATGGATTCGGAATAAAGGTCGGAGCTGGAAGGGTCATTCCCGAGCTCAACTACGGACCCAGGCCTGGATCCGAGAAAGACCCTGCAAGACTCAAGAAGGAGTATGTCGACTACATCTCCAAGGACGCCCTCAACAGAGCGGTCACCCGCGGATTCCCCGACCTGCAGCTCGAGACCGAGTAGATCTCC
>JAEEGH010001916.1_pt1 | contig 58147 bp, 19 predicted proteins | sample 9134181 | NCBI WGS metagenome assembly JAEEGH01 (sample SAMN16246544, study PRJNA631951) | gut metagenome | biome: gut microbiome; feature: rumen; material: DP-attached | host: Bos | place: Iran: Karaj | collected 2018-10
ATTCCGCCACCTCTCCATTAAGGATTTTATGTCTTAAATATCCGAGCCTCTGACAAGATGCTAGTCGGATTAGATATCCGAAAAGCCTGCCGGCTCATTGAGCCTTTGTCGCGACAAGAGTCTGTCGGATTGACTTCGCGATCCGCTGACAAGATGCTTGTCGGATTAGATATCCGAAAAGCCTGCCGGCGGCCGGCTTTCAAACTTTTATTACTGCCACCATCTGAAAGCAAGCTTTCGCTGTTGTCATTAATAAAAGTTTGAGCCTCTTGTCGGATTCGAACCAACGACCCCGAGATTACAAATCACGTGCTCTGGCCAACTGAGCTAAAGAGGCAAAAGATCGATTTTTTTGAGCGGAAGACGGGGCTCAAACCCGCGACCCCCAGCTTGGAAGGCTAGTGCTCTATCAACTGAGCTACTTCCGCAGCATCTCTCAAATATTGACTTTCGTTCGAGTGGGCAGGGACGGATTCGAACCGCCGAAGCCGCAAGGCAACAGATTTACAGTCTGCCCGTTTTAACCACTTACCTACCTACCCAGATGAGAACTAAGTCATCTTGTGACTCGCACAGGATTCAAACCTGTAACCTTTTGATCCGTAGTCAAATGCTCTATTCAGTTGAGCTAGCGAGCCTCGTATAAGAGAAATGAGTGGGCGTTGACGGATTCGAACCGCCGACCCTCTGCTTGTAAGGCAGATGCTCTGAACCAGCTGAGCTAAACGCCCTCATTTTTGTGCATTATTTCAATTTTTCAGGAGACCCGCACCCGAATCTCTTTTTACCCTCAGAAGGTGTTCCTTTCCAAAAGCGAGTGCAAAGGTAAGCACTTCTTCTGACGTGACCAAATCTTTTTGAGAATTTTTTCTCACTTCCTCATAAAAAGATTACTCACTAATGCTGCAACCGCAAGAATCACAGCCAATAAAATCGTCAACATTTCCATCATCAGCAAATCAACTATCTTTATTCCTTATTAATACTTAATTGAGAAACTCCTAAACCAATCTTAATTACCTTAGACTAACTCCCATCGAAAAATCAAACTTACTTTTTACCTATGAAAAAAAACTTATTCTATCAAAACCCAGAGTACATTACAAATAATGCAACTGAGATTTGACGAGACAAAGGTAGGGAGCAGATAAATATGCAGCAAATATCAAGAAAAAAAAATTACGGAATATATTTAATTTCTTGACCGCTATCAATGGTTGTGCACCTACACGTATAACACACAAAAATACATTTGCCAAAAAATCTTAACTATCCCAATCTATCATGTCGGATAGTTTGCTGATACCGCCTGAAACATCTATATTTGTAGGAAAATAAATAATGAAGAAGCAACAAGTATGAATTACACACTGAAATTCAACATAGAATACTATACGAAATGGGGGGAAGACCTTCGTGTGCAGATAAGGTACAGGATGAAGGACGGCAATTTGTCGGACATGGAAGAGATAAGGCTCAGCACGGAAGATGGCAGGATATGGCGTGGATACAAGGATGTGCAGAATGGAGAAGCGGCAGGAGTGCAGTATCTGTATGCCATGTACAGAGATGATGTGCTGGTATGGACTGAATGGGAGATAGCTCCGCATAAAGTATCATTTTCCGAAGACACATGGATGTACGACATAGAAGACAGATGGCGTCCGATACCGGAAGACCTGCCATTATTTTCGAGTGCCTATACGGAATGTGTGGGAGCAGCAGAGGAGTCGAGCAATGGCAATCTGTCCACCGCAAGAAGTCCCTACTCTATCACCTTGCAGTTGCGCACTGTAGAACCAAGATTAAAGAAGGGGGAACATCTGGCAATCTGCGGCAGCACCCCACAACTGGGGGAATGGCGTTATCCGCAGCGTATGCAGTTGGTTGCTTTGCAGGAATGGGGAGTGAACCTGGATGCCACTATGTTGTACCACGAAGCAGAATATAAATATGTGGTCGTAGATGACTACAATAATATAATAAGGTGGGAAGAAGATGAGAACAGGTCGTTGCGCACCCCCCAGATGCAGACAGGCACGATGTTGGTAAAGACCACTACCAGTCCGAACATGGACATTCCGAACTGGAAAGTTGCGGGAGTGGTGATACCGGTATTCTCACTGCGTACGAATGGCAGTTATGGAATAGGAGACTTTGGAGACCTGAAAACCTTCATTGGTTGGGCTTCGAAAGTGGGCATGCATGCCATACAGATATTGCCAATCAACGACACGATAATGAATGGCACTTGGCAGGATTCGTATCCGTACAATGCCATAAGCATATACGCCTTCCACCCTATCTACTGCAACCTGAGGGCACTGCCGGCACTGCATGACCAATTGCAGATGGAGAAATTCATGATGTCGCAGCAGAATCTGAATGCCCTGCCGCACATCGACTACGAGAAAGTATTTGGAAGAAAGATGAAATACCTGAGAATGGTATATGCCCAGGAGAAAGACAACACATTTGCAACGGACGACTACAAACGATTCTTTGAAAACAACAAAGACTGGCTTGTGCCGTATGCAGCATTCAGTTATCTGAGAGACCAGTACGGCAATGCCAACTTCCCAGCCTGGCCTCATCACAGCAAATACAACAAAAAGAGCATAGAGCACATGTGCAAGGAAGGTTCGCCGGACTTTGACGGAGTAGCCCTATACTTTTATATACAATACCAGTTGCACCTGCAGCTTACGGAAGTAAGACAGGCAGCCAGGGTAAACGGCATCATCATAAAAGGTGACATACCGATTGGAATCAGTCGCGACAGTGTGGAGGCATGGACAGCACCCCATCTGTTCAATATGGACGGACAGGCAGGAGCTCCGCCAGATGCCTTCTCTACGAATGGTCAGAACTGGGGATTCCCTACGTACAATTGGGATGCGATGGCAGCAGATGGTTATCAGTGGTGGATCAGGAGATTCCAGAAGATGGCAGAATACTTCGATGCCTACCGCATAGACCATGTATTGGGATTCTTCCGCATCTGGGACATACCGTTGCACAGTGTACACGGACTCCTCGGACAGTTCTCCCCTTCACTGCCTATGAGCATCAAGGAGATAGAAAGTTACGGACTGAGGTTCCACGACGACATGACACGTCCGTACATAACCGACAGAATACTGGAGGAAATCTTCGGGTACAGGAAAGACCTCATCACCCTACTCTATCTGAATTCGCGTGGTGATGGCAGGTACGACCTGAAACCGGAATACAGTACGCAGAGAAAGATACAGGGTATGTTTGCAGGTAAGGAAAGCGAGGACGACCAGCAGGTGCGCGACGGACTATACTCACTGGCATCGAACGTGCTGTTCATCCATGACAGGAAACGTCCGGAATTGTACCACCCACGTATTGCAGCGCAGAACGACTATGCATTCAAAGACCTGAATGAATACGACCAGAAAGCCTTCAATATGTTGTACGACGACTATTACTACCACCGTCACAACAAATTCTGGTATGACGAAGCGATGAAAAAACTGCCTATTCTGACCCAATGCACAAGAATGCTGGTATGTGCTGAAGACCTTGGAATGGTTCCGGAATGTGTAGCATGGGTAATGGAACGTCTGCGCATAATCAGTTTGGAGATACAGACCATGCCAAAGCAGCCAGGACTGGAATTCAGCAGGTTGCAGGACAATCCATACCGTTCGGTAGCAACCATATCCACTCACGACATGCCACCATTGCGTCAGTGGTGGGATGAAGACATGCAGAGGGCACAGAGTTTCTACAACAACGCACTGCACAACGATGGTCCAGCACCTCATCCGGCACCGGAATGGTTGTGCGAAGACATCGTGGCACGCCATCTTTTCTCCCCATCGATACTGTGTTTACTATCCCTGCAAGACTGGTTGTCGATAGACGAGAGAATCCGTCTGGCAGATCCGAATGGTGAGAGAATCAACGTACCGTCGAACCCACGTCATTACTGGCGTTACCGTATGCATCTGACCATAGAGCAACTGATGCAGTCATACGACTTGAATGAAAAGATTACAGCACTTATAAACAACTCCGGAAGGGCATGAAAAAAAGAAAGAAGAAACAACACGTATCAGCTAAGAAGAAATTCGTGTTAGCATTCTGTATAATAGTATTATTATTTGCAGGAATACGTCACTTCACAAATCCCAATATACCTACACACAGCAATGAAGAGGTAGAGGTGAAAGATGTAGATATGGAAAATGCGGAGACGCTGGACAGAGACATGCGACCACGTACTGCATTGTCGCCACGTAAGATGTACGGAGCTCCGAAGAAATTCAACCGTGTGAAGGGAGTGCATTCGTGGGAAGAGTGCTTTCCTGACATAAACGACGTGCAACTGGTTGCAGCACAGACCAATGGCATACGACCAGCACAGAGTCGTGAGGAACTGGAGATGCTGGTAGAAGAACATAAATTGGTAAATATATGTCATTCGCCATATTACAGAGTAGATAACCTATCGCACTCCGTGCCGTTGCTCGTTCCGAAAGCGCAACATCTGTTGAACACCATTTGTCTGAACTTCGCAGACTCGCTGCAATCTAAGGGATTGCCGTTGCACCTGCCTATCGTTACATCGGTACTGAGAACAGCAGAAGACGTATCGAAACTGCGCAAGGGAAATGGCAATGCCACTGAAAACTCCTGCCACTGTTACGGAACCACGGTTGATATCACATACAACCGATTTGTGCCGTTGGTAGGATACCACGACACCAATATACCGCTTCTGAGATGGGACTTCCCAATGAAGCAGGTATTGGCAGAAGTGTTGCGCGACCTGCGTCAGCAAGGACTCTGTTATGTGAAACACGAAAGGAAACAAGCCTGTTTCCATCTCACCGTAAGATAAACCCACGGAAATCATCACGATGCTTTTACATCCGTTGCCACCAGGTACTGATGACATACCGTCACCAGAACAGTTTACCTACCCTTTCCGCTACAAGCCCCATCCGTTGTGTGTAGCGGCAGTGGAGGATATTGCTCCGGTGTGCCGTCAACTGCTCACGAAAGAAAAGAGCGGTAAGATGTTTGGAGTGATGATAGTAGAAGCAGAAGGCAGGCGCTACTACCTTGCAGCCTTCTCGGGCATGATTGGTGGTACGTACCTGCAGGAAGGCTTTGTGCCACCCGTTTATAACCTGCAGACCGAGGGCAGTTACTTCAAACAGGAAGAGGCGAATATAAGTGCCATAAACCACAGGATTGCCAACGGAGAAGACACAGAGAACCTACGCAGAGAGAGAAAACAGCGTTCCATCGCCCTGCAGCAGTGGTTGTTCGAACAATTCCACCTGCTTAATGCCAAAGGCGAAAGCAAGTCGCTCATCAGCCTATTTGAGAACCAGCCCCAGATACTTACAGCAGAAGAATACTTCAACGGCAAGAAGCAGGTGCAGATGGGGAGTCGCATTCCTTCGGGTGCCGGAGAATGTTGTGCCCCTAAGCTACTGCAATATGCCTATCAGCACCAGCTGAAACCACTTTGCATGGCAGAATTCTGGTTAGGACCGTCGCCAAAGGATGAAGTGAGGATAGACAGTCAGTACTACCCTGCCTGTCATTCGAAATGCAAACCCATTCTGCGACATATGTTAGAAGGACTGCAGGTAGAGGAAAATCCTATGCTCAGTACTGCGCGGGAACAAGCAAAGAAAGTGGAATACATATATGAAGATGACGACATGGCAGTGGTGTATAAACCTGCGGGACTGCCCTCGACCCCAGGAAACGATGACATGCCGTCGCTTCTGGACATAGTAAGAAAGCGATGGGCAGGAGCTGTGAATGTGCACCGACTGGATATGGACACCTCCGGAATCATTGTGTTTGCTTTGAATGAAAACGCATATAAACAGTTGCAGGAACAATTTGTGAAACAAACAGTAGTCAAGACTTACGTAGCCCTATTAGAGAGTCCTGTAGCTGAGAACATACCAAGGAAAGGAACAATAACCCTGCCTTTGTTGCCTAATCCGTTTGACCGTCCCCGTCAGATGGTCAGTTACGAACACGGGAAGCGGGCTGTTACTGACTATGAGTTGCAGGAAGCACGAGTGGTGTTTCATCCAAAGACAGGTCGCACCCATCAGTTAAGGGTACACTCAGCCCATAGCGACGGACTTGGTGTACCCATAAAAGGCGATGCTCTATACGGGAGGGCAGCAGACAGGCTGTACCTGCATGCGGAACGTATAGAAATAAAACATCCCCGCACAGGTGCAGGGATGATATTTGAAAGGAAAGCGGACTTTTAAGCTTCTGCGAACTGATCCTTGCCTACTCCGCAAAGAGGGCATTCGAAATCATCTGGCAGATCTTCAAAAGCAGTACCGGGTGCGATACCCTTCTCTGGTACTCCTACTTCTGGGTCGTATTCCCATCCGCATACTTCACATACGTATTTTGCCATAGTGTATAATTGGTTAAAGGTTAAAGGTTAAAGAGTTACTTTCCGAAATATCTGTTGTAGAGACCTTGGAAGCCAGCGCCGTGGCGAGCCTCATCCTTTGCCATCTCGTGAACTGAGTCGTGGATAGCGTCGAGGTCGAGTTTCTTAGCCACCTTAGCGATGTCGAGTTTTGCAGCACAAGCACCTTCTTCAGCTTCCATACGCTTCTTGAGGTTAGTCTTTGTGTCCCAAACCATTTCTCCGAGCATCTCAGCGAAGCGAGAAGCATGGTCAGCCTCTTCGTAGGCATAGCGGCGGAAAGCCTCAGATACTTCTGGATAACCTTCGCGATCAGCCTGACGAGCCATAGCGAGATACATACCTACTTCGCAGCATTCGCCGTTGAAGTGGTCCTTCAAACCCTGAAGAACGAAAGCACCTTCTTCGCCAGCAGGAATAGCCTTTGCAACACCAATTTCGTGTTCGCAAGCAAAATTAAGACCTTCTGTTACTTCCTTCTCAATGAACTTTGAGCCAGGAACTTTACACTGTGGACACTTCTCTGGTGGAGTGTCACCTTCATGTACATAGCCACATACTGGGCATACCCATTTCTTTGCCATAATAATGTTAGATTTAAATGTTAATACTAGGTTGTCGGTGCAAAAATACAACCTTGTCGGAGAATTACAAATAAAAACCGATTATTTTTTTCATAAATAATCTAAAAGGCAATAACTTTGCCACATGCATAAATATCTGTTAGTTTGTCTGTTTGTGCCATTTCTATTGGGAGTGGTGGCAGGTTGTGTCGGTACAGTACATATGGGATGGGACATCCCGTCAGCATATGTATTTGCGGGCATGGGCGTGGTGTTATGCACGATGATTATATGCAATCAGATGGTGGAGCGGCACGAAGCATGGAATGTGGTTTTCATGGTGTGCACATTTCTGCTGTTGGGTATGTTCGGATATCTGCGTTCTGCGAGTCGTCACAAGCAATTCTATGCTCAGTATGGGAAAGGGTACAGATATGAGTTGTACAGGCAGAACAACATGCAAAATGCGAAAGCGTTGGAATGGCAGCAGGCTCTGCACAAGCATATTCAGGAGGCATGTCCGGGAAACTCGGATGAGAAAACGATAATCGAAGCCATAAGCATAGGATATAAGAAAGACATGAGCAAGGAACTGCGGCAGACCTTCGCAGCAGCGGGCATCAGTCACCTGCTGGCACTGTCCGGTTTTCATCTCTCTATTATATATATAATGTTATACCTGCTCTTTGTCTCGATGCGCACTACGACTAAAGGGCGATATATCAGTTGTGCAATTACCCTTCTGATTATATGGTCCTATGCAGCCATTACGGGCATGTCTCCCTCGCTGGTTCGTGCCACGATCTTCTGCACCATTGTGGAAATCTGTTATCTGTTACAGAGGGAAGTGAGGATGATAAACTCCTGTGCCCTTGCCGCCATCATCATCTTGCTTATCGACCCGCTGATGATAGGTCATGTAGGATTCCAGCTCTCCTTCTGTTGCATTACAGGTATTGCCCTGATGCAGAAACGCATTCCGCAAAACCCATTCTTTGCTATTATTGCATTCACGGTGATATGCAGTCTGGTTACCTTCCCTTTGGTAACCCATTACTTCGGAACCATGCCAGTGTACGGACTACTGGGCAACATTGCCGGTACGCTATTTGCCTACCCTATCGTCATATTTTCACTTCTCTGGTGGGTGCTCTCACTCGTCGGACTGCCGGTAGTATGGCTCCTGCATATAACAATAAAAATGGTGTCGGCACTCATATATGTTGCCAACACCATTAGTACGTTGCCTTCCTCCACCATCACCTATCAGCCATCGCTGCCTGAGGTGTTCCTGTGGTACGGAATAATAGTCTGTGTATATTTGATGGTAGAAGTAAGAAGTAAGAAGCAAACGGTAAACGGTAAACGGTAAACCAAAATTCACCTATCACCTACGGTGTTACTTTTTTTCCGATGTTGACGTTAGCATTGCCTGTTACTTCGGCATTGTTACCACCGCCATATACATTATCGCGGATGTCAACACCAAGTACGGTGTATTTCTTGTAGTAATCCGTGTCTGCTGCGGCTTCACCTGAAGCAGGTGTGTATTCATCTCCACTCTTGGTGTAGTAGCCTCCACCTGTCAGATCGGTGCCTGCTTTAACAGGTACTTCCATGTAAATTTCGTTACCTACCGTTGTACCAATGTTGACGGTCGTACTTCCCATAACCTTCGCTGCGTTACCACCACCAAAGACATTGTAGATAGAACCCATCTTGCCCTTTGCGTGAGATGGCAGGATGACACTGTGTCCTGCAATGGTCTTGGTCTCGCCCGCATAGTCAGAATAGTATTTCGTCTGAGCATCTACAATATATGACTTATTCTGTGCTTCACTCTCAGGGTCTGCCACCTCATTGATATTGACTGTAGGACTACCTACCATTAATGCAGGTTCACCATAGCCACCACCATAGATAGAACCAATGCTGGTGAATGACTTTACATTGATTTCCGGGTCTTTGTGAGGATTCTCGCCCGTTGTCTTTGGTGTGTCGTCATCGTTATAACCATAGATAGAGTATGCAGCAAGGTTACCACCGCCATAGAGTTCACCGATGATAATAGGACGACAGCCTACCTCCTCGACATTCACGGTGATGGAACCGTCGATGGTGCCGCTGAGATTATTACCGCCAAACACACGGTTGAAGGTTCCGTTGGTAATGGTCAGCGTCACGTCATCGTGGATGTCGGCAGCCTGAGCACCGCCATATACCTCCTCAAGACCAGGGATACAAGCCATGAGCAGTTTTGCCTGAGCATCCATAGGAGCACTCTTACCACCGCCGTAAGCCTCATCAACGTGGAAATCACAGATAGGAGCACCTCCGTCTGTCACCTCCTCCAACATGGTGAGGGCAGTTTCACGTACATTACCTTTGGTATTGGAACCACCAAATACGCGATGGATGGTACCACCATAGATATTTACGGAAGCCTGACCAGTGCCATATACATAAGTATTAATGAACTCTTGATTTGTTTCACGTTTTTCTTTTGTATTCCAACGTTCGTCGTTCTCTACTGCATAATAGTCTTTGAAACCTACGTTAGCACCAGGGTTGGGGTCACCACCAGGCAGGGCATCCTTACCATTACCACCTCCGAAGAGTTCACCAATTTCGAAAGTACCGTTGACGGTGACTGAAGTGGCAGGTGTAGAAGCTGCATTACCACCACCATATACTTGTCCGATGCTGGTGCGGCTACATCCGTCGATGATGACTGATGTGGTGCCGTTTGGATCCTTTGGAGTATATGCTGCGAGGTTACCACCGCCATAGACAGCAGGTACATCGAAAGAGCTCAGAATGAACTCACCCTCCGAATCCTTTGTACCATTGACCTTGGCATCGGTTACCTCTGCGGTATTAGTAATACGTGAAGCGCCATTGCGCTGTGTCTTGTAGATATGCACGGTAGAAGAACCCTCTGGTGAACTGTTGACGTTATTACAACCAAAGATTGGACCTAAGACAACGCAACCCTTGGCAGCATCGTCAACACCATTATTGAGTTCTACGGATACATTCTTCGAGATACCATAGGCAACATCATCTGCTGTACCCATGCAACCGCCATAGACATTTTGCTTGATAGTACCGCCCGTCAGACTAACGGAGAGGTTGCCGTGATCGTCGCCATCCTGCATCGTACCATATTTAGGATCATCTGCCGAAGCAAAGTAAGTACCTACAGAAGCAATACGTCCACCGCCGTAGGCAGAGCCATTGAGAGTACCACCAGTGATGGTCAGACTCGCATTACCGCCAACCACGCCAGCGGTCAGTGCGCCCACATGACCCTGACCTGCACCAAAGACGTTGCCGTCATAGCCCGATTGACCGTTACAACCAATCACGGTTTTATTATCTTCTGGCTGACTGATAGTCGTGGTAGCATTGCCCATCACGTGACCATCCTCACCTCCGCCATAGACAGAGCCATAGACTGTGCCGTTGGAGATATTGATTGTTGTAGAAGCGACGTTGGTACTTGTATTGAAGAAGATACGCTTATCACCCATACCCGCACCATAGACGTTACCATAGTTCGGGTTTTCTGCGATAACCTCATGATGGCGAGGCACACCAACGGTACCTCCGGTCATGGTCACGGTAACCGCTCCATCAATGTCAGCCATCTCGCAGCCACCATATAGGTTGTTCAGGATATGTCCACCGGAGAGGGTGACAGATGCTGTGCCACCAATATGTCCCGCAGACCTCAGCCATTTGCCTGGAGCATATGGGTAGTAACCAGAGCCTCCAGCAAACACGTTGCCATAGAAAGTACGACCGTCTGTACCTACTGTTGCACCACCCTTAGCATCATAGCCAGGGGTGTCGGCATACTGGTCATAAGGAGCTCCCATACCACCGGCAGTATATGCCCAGTGAGCAGTACCATACAGAGTTGCTTGATTTACAAAATCATCATCAGTATAAGGAGTGTTACGGTCTATAGCACAACCAATCTGTCCGCCAGACATATTGACGCTGGTGTTGTGCAGTACGTGTCCACTCTCACTGCCGCCATATACAGAGCCGCAGATGAAAGCAGAACCACTGATATTCAATGCTGTATTATTGAAGAAAGCACTGGATTCGATGTTAGGATAAAGGTCGGGGTCTTTAGAATACCCTCTACCAGCACCAAACACATGACCGAAGTCGTCAGGACCATCTGTACCGTGTCCTGTCATCGAGGCATTGGTCATACCAATCTTACCACCTGTGATGTTGACAGTACACAGGCCAGTATTCTCAGCACAGGAAACAGGCTTGCCGTTGGCATCAAAAGTGTATGTTCCTACCGAGCCCATAGCTCCACCGCCATAGACATTGTGCACGATATGACCGCCATCAATATCGACCTGAGTGTTGCCCATCACGATCCCTGCATGGAAGTCATAATATGTCTTCTTGTTGTCTCCTTCTCCACGTTCGAATGTATCTGTACCACAACCGGCACCATATACATTGCCTCGCGTTGGATAACGTGCACCACCATCGATGCTACTATCCGTGATACCGATGGTACCGTTATGCACAGTCACATGACCGTCTTTATAGTTATGTCCATTCTCGCCACCGCCATAGACAGAACCTTTAATTATCGGGTTATCCAGGTCTGGTGTTTCGCTTTGGGTACCAATTATCACATTTGTGCTACCTACCCAAGCCATCTTATCAACATTCGCATCTGATGCAGGGTCGCCTTCAGAACCACGGGACGAACCAAACACCATGCCGTTATCCTTACCGTCGCTACCAAAGGTGCCACCGGTGATGGTAATAGTAGCAACACCTGTATTATCGGCACAACTATTCGGGAATCCTGTTGTATTGTTATAAGTGAATGTACCAACAGAACCGAATGCTCCGCCACCATATACATTATGTAAAATATTACCTTTAGTTATAGCGATATTAGTATTTCCCTTAACAAGACCGAATTCGACATTATCTTCGTTACCAAAGCCACCGCCATAGACGTTACCGTAAGTAGCACCACCCTTTCCGGTTGTACCGATAGTTCCACCACTAACAGTTATATTCGTGTTACCGCCAACCTGTGACAATTGACCACCGCCATAGACACTCTCAGCAATATAGACACCCTTGCCCGTTTCTTCAGAATAATCTGCTGTGCAAATATTCACCTCTGTGTTGCCTGATACAAAAGCAGACGCGACATTATCACTCGCGCCCTTACCGGCACCAAAAACATTACCGATGATATAGGCACCTCTTTCGGCCTTTGTGGCGATGTTCACCGTGGTGTTGCCTTCGATATTAGCTGCATCACCACCACCATATATATTCCTTATAATACCAAGCTTATGGGGGTTCTTCGAAGCATCAAGTTCCAGTTCTGTCATCATAGCAGGAACAGCAGTTTCAGCATAATCACCTGGTTCCAGATTGACGTTTACCGTCGGGTTGGCATACATCTTGGCTGGCGCACCCAAACCGCCACCAAATACATTGCCAATATAGGTGCAGGAGATGATGTTCAGTTCAGGCTGTTTATATGGGAAAGTGTGGGTCTCGTCTATTGCCGGATTTTCCACTGGAGTATGACTATCATCTGCCGATGTTCTTGGCTTCAGAATATTCTTGCCGGTTACCGGATGAATATCTTCACTCTCATAATAGCCGAATACAGAGTATGCCGCCTCATTACTACCCAGGTAGAGATCGTCAATCTTGATAGGTTGACAACCAGTTTCCTCTACGTTCACAGTGATTTTTCCCTTGATGGCACCACCTAAGTTATTACCGCCAAACACCTTTCCGAAGTGTCCGTTGGTAATGTTCAGCGTAATATTTCCATTCACGTTTGCCTCGTCGGCACCCGCAAACAGCAGCTCAACCTTCTTGCTTGGCTGACAGCTCAAGGTCATATTCACATCGCCGTCGATATCTGCATACTTACCGGCACCAACAATTTTCTCCACCTCCAGATCACAACAATATGCAGGGGATTCAGGGTCTTTAGGATCGGTTATCTGGTTAATAGACCCCTTGATGATACCCTTCGTGTTACTACCACCGTATGCCTCGTGAATCAATCCTCCCTCCATCAGCGTGTTGGCATTACCTGTACCATAAGTCGTTGTACCGTGATCAGGCGTACCGACGTCGGCACCAGGATTTGGTACACCTGGCGCAATATCGTCCTTACCATTACCACCACCAAACAGGTAGCCTATCTCATAAGCACCCTTGATATCCACGTTTGTCTCAGGGACAGCAGCGGCATTACCACCACCATAAACAGTATTGATACTTGTGAGCGCACAGCCCTCAATAATGACCTGAGTCTTAGAACCTGAAGTACCATCAGATGGTGTCACAGGATTATACACAGCCTGATTACCTCCGCCATATACTGCCGTGACATCATACGTGTCGAGACCCGTTTCAGGTTTAGTGCTGATGTCGGCTTTACCAGTAGATTGTGTTGCATAGACATGCACCATCACATCGCCCTTAGGCGTTCCGTTGATGTTGTTACAACCGAATATCTGTCCGACAACACAACCCTTTGCATCATCAGCGATGGGCGAGCCTGTTGTGCCTGATGATGTCGTACCATTCAGGTCAACCAACACATCACCCCATACATAGGCAGGCTTTCCGGCTTCTCCCAGACCGCCGCCAAAGACCTCTTCACCGACACGTCCGCCAGTCAGACGAACTGTAGTGGTATGGAGTGTGGATTTCTTTTCTGCGTCAGCCCAGCCACCCGCATTTTCATTAGCAGTAGCATCCCAGTTGTCGGTCTGTGTATCAGCCAAGGCACCACCACCATATACATCTTTAAGGATCAGACCACCTGTCATGTTGACGGCTACGCTCTCCTTGACAGTACCAGCCTCACCACCACCAAATACAGAACCTGCGATGAGGTGAACATTCTTATCTTCATTGTCTGCCGCAGGTGTTGTTGTATAGTCGATGTTCACCGCAGTCTCTCTGACATTTGCAAGACCTGAAGCAGCAGTGCTAACACCATACTCACCGCGGGCAGCACCAAATATATGACCATTTCCGTCACCATCATAGCCGATACGGCCACCAGAAATGTTAATGGTAGTCTTTCCGCTTGTGGCATCAGCACCACCGCCCACAGAACCCATAGCACCAGCGCCATAGACATTATGCACTACGTGACCACCGGTGATGTTGACAGTGGTCGTACCCTTTACAATACCAGCCTGCGGGTTGTACGCATCCTTTATACCATCACCGTCAGAGTCATACTTGTCCGTACCGCAACCACCGCCATAAACGTTGCCACGATAGGCATAAGCAGCACCTCCGTCAGTATCAGTAATACCTACAATACCTTTATTTATATCTACAATAGTATTCTGGAAGGTGTGGCCATTCTCACCACTACCATAGACAGAACCCTTAATCGTAGGACTCGTTGCAGCACCGGCATCGCCAATGGTGACATGCGTGCTGTAAACCCACGCCATGCGGTCATTGGGGTCAACAGCAGGGTCGCCCTCTGGAGTGGCTACGTCACCTCGTGATGAACCGAACACCATACCGTTCTCCTTACCGTCGCTACCTAAAGTGCCGCCGGTGATGTTGATGGTACAAGCACCTGTGTTTGCTGTTGCCAAAGCCGTAGGCATACCCGTGGTTGCATCATAGGTGAAATTACCCACAGAGCCGTATGCACCTCCACCATATACATTGTGGTAGATTCTTGTAGTCATATTCTCTGCCTGACTGATATTTACTGTTGCGTTTCCCTTGACATAGCCAGCCACTTTGTCTTTCTCTTTACCTTTACCGCCGCCATAGACGTTACCATACTCAACACAACCCTGACCTTCGGTACCGATAGTTCCGCTGGTGATGTTCACTTCCGTTCCATCGCCTTCTGTTCCGTCTCCAACGCCAGATTCCTCACCACCGCCATATACGCTCTTGCCAACGGTAGTCGTGCCATTGATGGTGAGGGTTGCCTTTCCTGTAACTGTACCAAGATTCTCAAGCGACTCCTCTGTATAGAAGTAATTTTTTCCTCCATATTCAAAAGCAGGTTTGCTTGTACTGACATCATCAGGAATTACAATACCCGATGGAATAACCTCATTGGTAGTTTTATTCTTATAACACCAAGTATAGGTCTTACTAGTGCTTGTAGGATCCGGATCAGGTGTAGGAGTAATAATACCTGTATAGACATTAAGAGTTGGTGCGGTCTTATCTTTATTATAGATGGTTACTTCTGGTACACTGGCTGAGTAGCCTGCGCCAAAGGCTGAACCAAGAACTTCTGTGTCGGTAAGCGTTGATGTCACATCGCCTATGACACCACCCAGGTTACCGCCACCATAAAAGCTTGTGAGCACTTTGCAGTCAGTAAGATTATTGGTAATAGAACCTGTATTGGTAGCAGAGAACTGTGCTGCATATAAATATGTTCGGAATATGCCTTTCTTAGCATCTGTACCTGTAGATGTGTTCACAATTTCCATTTCATAATCGGCCATATAGTTCTTGCCGCCACTGCGGTAGCCGTTGGGAGTATAATCGTTTAGCTTTCCTGTGGTATTCCAATTAAAGCCAGCTGTGACATCATTGACGGTGTTGTCGGCAGATTCATACTGCACATAGCTCGTTCCTCCATTTCCGCCACCGTAGTAAACCCCAAAGGTTGTGCCTGTAGCATTAGTGGTGACAGTCTTGCCCGATGCCATATTACCAAACTTAGGACCTCCACAATATTTGGTTATTTTGCTATTGTCAACAGTGACATTGATGCTGCCTGTAACAAGTTTATCAGCCAGTGTGCTACCACCATAGAACTCATTGATGACGGAATGATTAATTCTGAAATAAACATCACCATTGATACCTTCCTTAGCAGCAGCAGCTATCTGCTTATAATTACCACCGTCAATATAACAGTGGGGGGTATCTGTATTTGGTGTAACAGCATTATTAAAGTTTCCTGTCAGATAAAGGTTATTGATTCTTCCTCCGAGGACATTAACGGCACAATGGCGGGTAGGATATTTAGCGCCAGCGTTGACATGGGCTCCAGGCGAGAATGAAGGAATGTAAACATTACCACCTATAATGACATAATCAATATGGTCATCAGCAGTAGTTTTTGCTTTGGTGCCTTTACAATATTGATCGAAAATACCACCATTAAGAATGAGAGGAGCATCTTTTGTACGAGCTGCATTCCCGAACTCAAACTGTCCAAAGTGAATTAAAGACGTTTCGGTTACCTCGAAATGACCTAAAGGTAGATAGCAGCCCAATGAATAGTATTGTGTAGAGGCATCCTCCTTCATTGCCATACCCATTTCAATAACAGGCAGGAAATCGAAACGGATAGGACATATGTTCTGTCGATTGGTTTTTGTTCCCAACTGCCAGATTAGACTGTAATCTGGTTCGTCGTCAAAATCAAAATCTGCACTGATAATGGTGCATCCTTTGTCTGCAGTTCCTACATCATTTCCATCTGTGCGGTACTGATGATTACCAACTAAGACAATGGCTTTCTCATAGACACTACCATCGGGAATTTTGCTTGAGACAGAAGCCGTTTGGACAGTTTCACCATTACCAAGGCTTGAAGGGCGAGAACCAGCTGGCGCAAAGTGATAACCTATGTTTTTGTTCGGATTTGTATTATATGACATATAGACACGGTCATAACTATGGTCTGCACTATTATCAAGGTAAACAGCTTCCGCCCATTTAGCCGTTATAGTGATTGCCGATACTCCGTTTGGCACATAATAATAGCCGCCTTGAGCAAAGATACGCTCCTTGTCCTTGTTCGTACAATCGCGGTCAGCAAAGTTGTAACCATTTTGCCAATCTTTAACAAGAGTACCCTCTGTACCACCTGTTATGCTCGTGATTTCCCAACCAACAACAACTTTATCTCCATAGTTTCCGCCATAACGGCTAGCCCACTGACTTTTTTTCTCTTCTGCTGTAGTTCCAGTTATCTCTACAGATGGGTCACCAAAGATACTGTTGTAATAAGGCAACTGTATTTTACCATAGCAGAAGTCATTATTTTCAATATCCATCGCAGTGATAGTGATGTTTTTGCTGCTTGAACCACTAAGACTTCCTCCTTTATTGATGGTGACGGTGATACTTCCTAATTTCTGTCCCTCAGTGTCGGGCGCAGCTTTCGTCGTAATAGTATTTTCAGAAGTCTGGCGACTTTCCCAAGTCTTGCTAACAGGATTAATACGATTGTCGGGGTCTTGATTAATCGCTGAGTAATACTTTCCTGGAGCCTTCAAAATAGGATAAGGCGCTATGCTGGGGTCAAGTACCCATTTTGCCATCAGTGAGGCATCCTTTGGCACAGCTTGAACATCCGTGGTGGACATTTCACTTGGAGCAGATGGAGCACCTGCCCACCAACCGCAGAGTTCGCGATTGCTGTTCAGCAGGTAACGATAGTATTCATATTTGGTGAGATATTCTTCTTTGGCTGGCCATGAGCAGTTGTAGTGGCTATTATCTGCCAAACCTAAGTTTGCCTCTGCACGATAGAAGTCGTAGTTGTTGATACCGGTAGCTGTGTTATTTGGAATCTTATTGCCGCCATAGACCGGATATCGTGTTGCACCACTTGTAATATTACCATAGAACATACAGTTTACTATGGCTGTCTTAAGCTCAGTATATTTCCCGTCAGTAACTTTTGTGGTTGATGCAAAACCATTGTATCCCACGATGCCAGCTACTACTGTTCCTCCATTGACATTTGCAAAACTAAAACAATTGATGACGCGCGAATCATCCTTCAACCAACCGACCAAGCCACCACAATAGGCATCGGTGCTTGCCACTGAGGAATGTCGCACCCTATTAGAAAACGTGTTATCGTTGGGTAAGATGCCACAGTTATAGATACGGGTATAACCCTTCGCTTCACCAGTAATAGCACCCACATTGCCACTTTGGTTGATATGTACATTCTTAAGCATGACGTTCTTAACTACACCACCATCAACAATGTTGAAAAGTGGGTGGGAGAGTCCGCTAATGGTGTAGCCGCCTCCGTCGAATGAGCCTGTAAAATTAGTTGTGATTTCAGCGACACCACTGGCAGAAATATCAGAAATTAACTTGAAACACTTATCGGCAGCAGTGCCATTGTTGACATCCGTGATGAAGGTAGAAAAGTCTGAGTCTCCGCTTATCAAGTAAGGGTCGTCAGGAGTTCCTGAACCGTTCCGGAGCGTGATGGATGTCTCCTCTGAATCCATATAACCGCTGTGTTTGGCTACAGCAGTTACTGTAATTGGTAGTTGATCATTAGTGAAAGCAACAGGTACACTGTATAATGTCTCAGAACCACCATTTATAGAATAATATATAGCGGCATCTGCAGGCATAACGCATGAAATAGTAAATGTCATGCCAACTCTTGTAATGACAGGAGTGGCGCATTGAAGTTGTATTTGACCTGTGGATAAGATATTGGAATTTATCCATCCTTCCTTCACACCAATAGCCTTAATATACTTTCCTATAACATTGTCTAAGGGACCGGTATATAGGGTAGAAGAGGCTGTAGGATCTTCTGGTTCTGTATCACCAATTGTATAGTAAATTACGGAAGAAGGTGTAGCACTTGACAGTTCAATCATTCCTGTGGCGGAAATGGATTTTATAGGAGTTTCTACCTTTTGAATGGATAATGACCGTACCTCTGAAACATCGTAGTTATCTGCTACAGCTATCGCCTTTATTGTCGTTGGTGTAGAAATAATGGGTTTACTATCTGGATCGTATTGCTTCGTGGGATTGCTACCGCCAACGTGTTCCTTATCTGGTTCAGAGCCATCAGTAGTATAATAGATAGTTGCGCCAGTTGTAGCCGATACCATTGTTACTTCATTTGTGGTGTTGTCATAGGTAATAGTAGGCTTTTCTGTTGGAACCAGCACGAAATGCCAAGCTGAATTCTTATTTTTAGCAGTATAAAAACCAATTATACCGCCTGTCCATTGATTTGCGGATGTTGCAGACAAATCATCTTTGTTGCCATTCGATGGAGTAAGATATTTATTATTACCGCTTTTTTTCTCCTTTGGATATATATAATATGTAGTGCCATCGTCATCGCTTTTGATATAAAACAAACCATCGTTTCCGTCAGGCTTGGCTGTAGGGCCGAGATTTACCCTTCTACGAGTATCTGCTGGAGAGGTGTTGTCGTTTGCTACAAGATACTTGCCAGTGTCACGATGTTTAATGTAGAAAAGTCCCGCATTGCTACCTGTGGCAGCTTCTATGTACCATACAGCCCAAGAGTAGGTCTTAGTATTATTGGAGAAGCTCTTATATGTTGTTATCAAAGGCTTCTCTGAATCACCACCAAGATAGTTCTGCTCATTGACAGTAGCAGGGTTGGCAGGACACATATAAAAGTTTGCATTGAAATCGGAACCATTATATGGATCGATGCCATTATCGCCTGCATCATTACCAAGATAATAATATCCAGGCTGATTGAAATCAATGGTAGCGCCCCACACACTGCCGCTTCCTAATGTGAGCATCAGGAGCAGGGATATAGTGAGCCGTAATCTCGTTGATAGTGAGCTGTAATCTCGTTGGGAGTGAGCCGTAATCTCGCTGTAGGCATACTCTAGCCATACTCTAGCCATACTCCAGCCATACTCTAGCCATACTCTAGCCATACTCCAGGCATACTCAATGAGTATGGCTAGAGTATGGGTAAAGCGACGGAACACCGTTAGTAACTTATTGCAATATGTATTCTTCTTACTTGTCATATTATTATCTTACTGCTATCTTCTTTTGGATGCGGCCGCCATCGGCACGGACGATGTAAACACCAGCAACACCAATGTTCGTATCGATGGTCTCGCCAGGCTGGATGGTGAAGCTGGCAATGGTCAGACCGCTCATGTTCACGATGCGTACATCTGCCTCACGACGGAGTGACGAGTAGGCACGAACCACATGCGGATGAACAGAGATGATGAGGTCGCCATCGCCAAAGCCATCGCCCGACGGGTCTTTATCATCACCGAAGGCGAGCGACGAGTCGCTGCTGTCGAAGATGATGGAGCGTGTGTTCTGACGTGCATTATTGCTGGCAGCCAGGAAGTACGGACGGAACGGAACAGTAGCCACTGCCACAGGTGTAGCAGGCTCTGTCGTCGTCATCGCCATGTCGAAGCCATTACCGTCAGTATTCATCAGATAGCCCATCACCTTCTTACTCATATAGTTAGGCATAAACTTGTAGCCGTCGACAGCCTCTGCATCCAGCTCGTCATCGCTGACAGCAATGGTGATACCAGGTTCAGAGACGAAGCTGATGGTCTGCTTGTCCAGTTTAGCAGGAGCCGTCTCTGCCGTATTCGGAGCCGTCCATTCACCACTGAGGTCAAACTCACGATAGGTTTTTCCTGGGAATCCTACGATATATGGCTGGGCTGTTGTCAGCAGCGGATAGTGTTCAAGTGTGCGACCCGTCTCATAGTAGGTCTGATAGGTGTCCGCATGGGCATCCCGCTGCGTGTTCTTACTATAGTAGTAGTCCCACAGGAAGGTGTTGTTTGCATTCTTATCATCCTTGTCATCACCTGTAGCGTCTGGATAGTTGAAGGTGGCCTTGACAGTCATCTCAGCTGGAGAACCGCTAGGCACACTGATGCCCTTGTATTCATACAGCCAGTATTCATGACCTATCTTGGCATCGCTGCCCTCAAGAGACTGACTGCCGCTATAGAAGTGGGTTATCTCTCCCTTCTGCTGCGTCGTTACCAGTTCTGCGGTGAACGGCAGACTGACGGTCTCCCAACCCTTGGTCAGCGAGACATAGCTGTCGGGAACACGCTGGTACCACATGCGCTTGTCATCGTCGAACGTGTAGCTGAGCGGACAGTTAAAGTCCTTCTTGTCTACCAACAGGTGGTCGCTGGTGGCCTTGAGCTTGCCGCCTACCTGATGTACCAGATGACCGAAGACCTGCGAGGTGGGAGTGGGATCTGCAGCAACACGACGATAGTCGTCGCTTTCATCGTAGTAGCTGCTATACGCCGGCTCCGTAAAGTATTCCGTCAGCACACCATAAGTCTGGGCATTAGCCTCTTCCGTCGGAGCATATACCAACAGGTTAGGCGTCTCGTCACGGTTGGTGATGCTCTGCAGGCCGTCCTCGTCGAGCAGCGGCTGGTAGAACCATCCTCCACTGAGTCCCAACTTGTATTCCGTATCGTTGTGTCCGTAGAAGTCGATAGCCGTCATGTTCGGATAGGCCGTCTTTAAATCCTTGTCATTGGTACCCTTCGGCTTCGAGTAAGCCACAAGGTTCACATTCGGATTGAAGTGTGCCACATTCATCACACTTGACTGATAGTAGGCAGGAGCACGATAGACGCGGTTGCTCTCGTCAGTATTTGCCAGACGTCCGCTGTTCTTGACAATGCGTGAAGGCACCTCCTGATGTGGACGCTGATCGTTCCAGTCGTAGGTCAGCATCTGTCCGAAGTAGATGTAGTCGTCGGGCCATACGGGGTAGAAGTAAGTCTTTCCGTCACTGTCCGTAAACATTCGTTCCTCCTGACTCTCAGGTATCACACCGTCGGCATAGCGGAAGTCACCATCGGCATAGCGGTCCTCTACATAGCCTCCGTTTGCATAGACACCATCAACAGCCGACGAACAATATTCGGCATTAGCAACATAGTGCTTTGTCTGAGGCGTTGACAAAGTACCATCATTCTTGTTGATAGTATAGTACTTATATTCAGTACCCGAAGTCGTCTTCTGATCATTGTAACGCTTGAAGAGGTAGAAGCCATTCAGGTCGTAAGCCACCGTACCGTTGTAGAAGTCTGCCGCAGGCATCGGACGAGCCAAGCCGTGACCATCGCTTGTGGTGTTGTATTTCAACGTCTCAGGATAGTAGCTGTTTACGCGTTTGTATCCACTTGCTGTAGGATTACCAAATACAGCATAAACATCACTATCAGGCGTGCCTGTCGTATTGATCCAGCAGTTCTCCACATAGCCGCTACCCGTATCGGCAATACCTGCAGATGTGAACGTACCCGTCACACCGAGGTTATAGACATTACCACAGAGGTTTCCGAATAGAGAGTTGTTCAGTCCATCAATGTGGTAACCGTCACCGTGGAAGTTACCCTCGAAGCAGTTGGTATTATCACCTATTGGTGTCCAACTGCCAGTGTGGTTAACGTTCGTATGCAGGAAGAATTCCAAGTTCTGGCAGTCTCTCACGTGTTCGTTGAGCGTGCCCTTACTCAGGTCGAAGAACTGCTTCAGATGCTTAGCACCATCTGTAGCATCCGTAATGTATATCTTCGAATTGCGCTTCACGTCCTTGCGGTCCACATAATAGTAATGCTCGGTATCCTCCAGAACCTTCTTCAGGTTGTGGTAGTTGGCCACACTCACCTGTACTGTATTTGAGTAGGTCTCACCGAGATACGTCTTAGCGTAGTAAGCCAGGTAGTAGCCATTCTGATACCAGTAGAGCGGGTCGAATTGTGGTGTGTAGTCAATGCCGTTGATATGACTCTCGGCATCTGACGGCTTCTCGAAGAGTTTCCAGCCACCACCCGTTACCTCGTAGGCACCCGGTGTCACATGCGGTTCACGAATACCGACGAACGTACCTGGCAGCACTACCTGCGGAGCCTTGATGTCCTCAACAGTAGGAATACCGCTCTTGAACTGCAGGTGGATGTTCACCACGTGGCGCTCACTAATCGGGGTTACATGGGCACCCGACACATCGCTTTCCTCGTAGTTGTATTCATAAACTACGGTGATAATCTTCTCCTTCGACAAGTCGAAGATGTCCGACTCGCGGCTGACATAGAGCGTCGAAGTCTCTGTTGGAGCAATACCGTGGATGGTGAAATTCATCTGCCAATTCTTCAGAGCATTGTAGCTGTCGCTACTAATCACCAGTCCAATGGGCACCGTCTGTCCGTCGCTGTAGGTACCCGTTACAGTAGCACCAACGTTTGTTAAACCTGTTACGCTGACGCCTTCCGTATTCTCGCCTACCTTATATTCTTCACGGCAGAAGTAATAGGTCTTGCCTATATCACCAGTTGTGAAGTTCAGCGTAGCGATATTTGCCTGATCAGTAGTTCCCAGACTACTATATGTTGAAGCTGAGATAGTTGTACCGACGGCGTATGGTGAATTACCAATCTGGAAGGCAGTCTTGACAACATAGACATCGCCAGAAACCTTCACATCGATGGCCGAATAATGGCGTTTCTCATTTGGCAGTTTCTCGTAGTCCTCACGTGAATATTCCTGGTCGTGCACCAGTGTCACACCATTGTGAGTGGGATCTTCTGTTTCATTACCATTATAGGTAGCCCTGTAGTTCACAGGTTTCTTCAGTGAATAGCCAGTCTCGTTGGCTATGGCTGCTGCCTCGGTAGCTGCAGACGAGTCGTACTGGTACTTCTCTCCTTCACCGTGGATAATCAGTCCTGTAGCAGGATCCTTACTATAGTTCGGATCAATGAGCAAGTCGAAGGCATCGTAGTTGAAGGTGAAATGTTCACGGTCAGACTTCGACATCGAACACCATACACCCAGTCCACGATAGTTCTTGCCAGCCTCGTAATAGTCACCGCCATAGAGGCCTTCACCCGTACAGTAGTAGGCAGGAACGATATTGGCAAGAATATCCTGAGCTATCTGCTCTTCGGCAGCTGTGGCACCCTCCTTATGGAACCTGTTATAATAGTCTGTCTTCTCAGCTTCCGTCATACGAGCGCCAACATAGATAAACTCTGTCTTGCTGAGTGGGATGGTGCTGGTACAGATATAGGCAGGAGCCACATAACCTGTCATTGAAGCTGCCTGTGTGGCAGATACCGTACTGCCAACATTCAGATGAATGTGAACGTCACCCTCATCCTTGGTATATTCCTTAGTTACAATATAAGCACCTTCAAAGGTAGCCTGACCTGCAGGAATGTCTTCCTCATGATTGTCCACGATGTTCTTATAGGTGTTGTAAACATCCTCCGAGATAAGGTTGCTCACCTTGTAAGCACGCTGACCAAAGACACCTCCCGTTCCACTACTCAGATAGTATGTTGGGCCGTCATCATAACCCGTACCTTCTGTCTGTTTCTTTTCATGTGTTGCACTCTCATACTTCGTGTACCATGTGTTCCAGTCAGTGGGGTTATTTACCCTGTAGGTCAGCATATAACCAGTATCATGACCAAGATTGTTGGAAGAGCGGAAGACGAAGTCGAATGCAACATCCTGACCTGTTGTCGTATTATGAACATACTTCACAGCGGGTTTGCCCTCTTCCAAAACCTTTGACTGAGCAAGGTTCTTGTAATATTCGTAGGTGCCTTCTGTGTTACTATCTCCTGGCAACATCACATTACCATTAGCAACAGCAACATTGTCAGCGCCAACCGTGCAGTCAGCGATGGTGACGTAGGTCTGGTCTACAAACAGAGCCTGCTCAGACTTGGTCAGCAAGTACCATTCCCAATAGCTGATAGGATCATTCAAGTAATACTCTACATCGTTGATGACTATCTTCTTGCCCTCCTCCAGTTTCGTGCTTGGCGATGCAAAGTAAGCATACTTGTTCGGCATCACATTGAGCAACTTCATCGTACCGTGCGAAGCTGCCGTAATGGTCAACGGGATATCTACCGACTCACTATAGGCGTTAGGAGCACCCGTATAGGCCGAGATATACTGGTCGTAGACATAGACCGAACCCTTGATGAACCAGTAGTGGGCTGGTACGGCATCATCTCCGCTATACTTTCCACTGATATTGTAGCAGTCGTCGATGATAATCTGTGTGCCATGTACGAAGTTACCAGAGGTCTCCCATTCCACCAATTCTCCGCCTTCATAGTCAAAATCTTTACGCGTAATGGCATCAGCATTCAGAGCCGTCAGTGTGGTATGTTTCTTCTTGTCGTATGTACCTACTCGGTGTTCATTCTTAGCATAGACGAAACCACCACCGATACCAGGCTGCACATTGATCAGGTCAAGTTCAATGACACCAGTAATGTAACCCCAGTCTTTCTCATAGAGTCCCAAGTCGGTGCCCTGTACTTTCTCCGTATACAACTCCAGATATACACCAGAGGCCAGTGCCACCTTGTTCAGACTGATACCGTTGTTGCGCTTGCGCTCCTTGACATACTTCTTCTTCCAGTTGTAATAGGTGCGGTCGTCATCACCTGTTGGGCCGTAAGTATCTGTATCGGTATTGTCGGTTCTGCGAATATCTGTGTCTGCCATGAAGTGTACATCGCTGGTCAATGCACCCAGGTAGTTCACGATATTATAGATACCGAAGTAGTTGCCATGAATGGCTTTATCAAGATCATCAAAATCATCAGGATTCTGGTCATCTGGGAAATTTGCGACTTTTGTTTTGCCAGTCTTTAACTTCAAGTCACCAGTGGTCTCATTACCAATCACAGAGTGCTTCTGGTTGAGTGATACCTCACGCACACGGTTGATGGTATAGTTGGTGTGGTCCACAATCTCCGGCACACGATCCTGAGCACCCTGCATCACCATACGACTGCCGAACACACCGCAGAAGTCAGCACGCTGGATGGTATTCATCAGACGTCCGGCATAGACTGGCAATACACCATTCTCCTTCCAGTAACCAGTTTCAGGGTCGGTGTTTATCGAACCATCAGCATTAAAGAAGTTTGGTAACGTCGTACCTTTAAAAAGCGAGAAGATATCATCAGCTGTCAAGGTTGAGGCCTTGGTATGATCATCATCTTGAGGATAATAAGTGGTTCCGTCATTGTCTCTACACTGGTGGGTACACTGATATCTCAGCTCATAATAAGCGGCCTCACGGGCAGGCAACTCTTCATACTCTGCAATCGTAATTTCTCGCGCGATGGAATAGTAGTCTGTACCATAGTTGGTAATGTTCAGACCACGATAGCCGTCCACGAAGGTCAGGTTACCATCGCCATAGAGACCACCGGTATGACCGGTACCTAAAGTTATCAGGTCGCGATGATAGACATCGTTAATAGATGCTGTGGCATTACCAAATACCGTCGTGGTGTTAGCATATACGGTTGAAGAACCTGACGACGTGTTACCACCTGCAAACACGGCATTATGGATGATGATGCCTGCAGGATCCAAGCTGTTCCATTGGGTATCGCTGTTCTTGTTGCCCAACGTATTCAGATCTTCAATAGGAACGTATTGACCAGCCGTATAGCTGTGACCATTGATGGTGACATCAGACAAAGCCTTTGGATGCGGCTCTACCAGCACTTTGCAGTCCTCGGTCAGCACATATTCTTCCTCGTCCTTTACCCAGTTTTCATCGTCATCATCAGGCTTGGTACCAGGAATGTAGGATTCATCACCTTTCTTATATGCATAATAGTAACCCTCCCATCCGTCATCGTAGCGGTCACCATCCTTAATACCTACATAGAGTTCTCCGTCCTTCTCGTAAGCACTATATACATAACCTATATCGCCACCACCGAAGACATTGCCGAAACCTCGTTCCATACCCTTGTCAGAGCCTACCTCGCCACCGAAGATATGTACCTCGGTCTTTCCGAAGACATAACCATCGGAGTAGAGTGTACCACCCTCACCCAGGTTATTATAGCCTCGACCACCACCAAACACGTTGCGATGCACATGACCTTCGTAGAGTTCCACGTTAGCCCTACCAGCTTTGTAGATACCTTGCAGTGTACGGACACTGTTGTCCTGACCACTGGCATTGATAATACCACGTCCAACAGCTGCAATCTCACCGCCACCAAACAAGGCATTACGCACGTGTCCACCATACATCTTCACATTGGTGATATCCACACTACTGTTGTCGATATAGCCACCACCGAAGATACATCCACTATCATACAGGCGGTCCGTACCGTCGCCCGACCATGTCTCGTCGTGCAGCTTCTCCTGATAGTAGTCAGAGCCTTCCTTTATATAGTCGAGGTCGGTATCTGTTGTGGGTACGGCATCGAAATGACGATAACCGATAAAGCCCTTGTTGAGCGTAATATTCGTGGTTCCGAATACAGCACCACCTTCACCACCACCGTAGGCATTACGCTCGATAGCAGGAATACCATCGATGAAACTGGTACCATTGATCTTACCGATGGTGACATGGGTCTCACCAAGGATGTCACCCGTCGTACTTGCACTGATGGCTCCAGCGTGATAGCCTACACTACCTTCCCAACCACCGCCATAGACGTTACGGGCCGTACCGCCCTCAATATAGGCATTGGCAGAGGCGATAAACGGATTGTCGAAGTCGTCGGTAGCCACATTGTACTTGTTGTTCACCGAACCTACAGTACCTGCAGCATAGAGGTCTTTCGTCACCTTACCGCCAAGCAGGGCGATGTAGGTTGTTCCATGTACATCGCCAGTATTGGCAGTATTCTCATCACCCAGACCGCCACCGTATGCGTAGGCACCGCTAAGACTACCACCATACATATAACCGCAGATATCTGCACCTTGGTTGATGATAACATTGGTGTTGTATTTCTTGCCGTTTCTGGCTACTGCCAAGTTATTATCCAAACCTGTATCCGTATAGTCATCACCCAACGAGAGGTCAATAGTCTGTGGTTCCTGTGGCTTTGGCGTAGTGGACTTATCACTTTCAGACAACTCATTCCAAGCGGCAAGCGCTGTAGTATATGCAGCAGTAGCGTCAGCATCAGTTTGGGCTTTCCATGCGTCAACAGACTTCTTGTTCATGACACGGCCTAACTGTCCACCGCCATAGACCTCATAAACTCGAGCGGAATTATTCAAGTTCACCTCAGTATATTGTGACCACGTGTCCTTACCGTAACCAGCACCATATACTGTAGCATAATATTTGTTATCTTTGTCGTAATAGACTGGCGCATTGATGTTTACGTGTCCGTAAAGTGTGCGACGACAGTTGTTGTTGCCACCGTAAATACCGGAACGCCAACCACCCACGAGAGCGTCACTACTGTTCCAGTTGACGTTCGACTCATAGACGTCGCAAGGATATTCGTTATACAGACCATAGGCACCACCGAAGATAGCCTCAGCACGTAAGGTAGAACCTGCTGGCACGTTAACAACCGTACGACGGGTGACACCCTCCTGATAGCTACCGCCATAAACCGCCTTGATGTGTCCACTAAGCAGGTCGATGATAGCAGAGGCCTGGTCCAGGTCGGGCGACTCTCCGCTCAGGTCAACACCCATACCTACACCGCCACTCTCACCGGCACCGAATATCTCAGTATTCTGGAATGTCGTCATGGTCTGCGGCACGTCAACGAGGATATAGCTGCTGTTCTGCATCAAGTCCTCCTCTTCCTCACCGAGGTAACCCTGACCGGCACCATAGATCTGCTCGACAGCGTTCAGCGGGTTGTTAGTTTCATTAGGACGGAAATTGATGAAAGCATTATTGAGGAAAGGCTTGTGATAGCCAGTCTTTGCATGACCGCTTTCGTCGAAGTACTTCCTGAAGTAGGCATCCTTATAGTCATAGACACCGTAAGCACCACCGAAGATTTTCTCCACACGGCCCTGAACATATTCCATATAGGCTGAGGCGGTGAGCATATCGGTATTATGCACCTTGGCCAGTACGGCATCGTTGCGCACACGACTTGTGAAATCCGCTTTGCCAAGAATACTTCCGCCCAGGTCATTGCCGCCGTACACGAAGTCGCGGACATACGGGAAACCGTTGGTGCCGATATAAGTCTCGGTATGTCCGAGGATATCGGCATTACAAGCTCCTGCGAAAGAGTCGAAGATACGTCCGTTACCCAGGTTGATGATACAGTTACCTGCCACCGTACCTAAGAATCCACCACCGTACATGAACTCACACTCTGCGATGTCCTCCGTCATGTTGTTTGCCTTCGAGACACCGGCTATCGGGCCGTTCAGGTTGATATAAGTACTGTATTTCGCATCGTAGGTGTATTCCAGTTTGTCTGTTGATGTATTATAGACGCCCTTTCCGATAGCACCTTCCTCGCTGCCTCCGAATATCTGGAAGACATAGCCTCGATTCAGGTTGATGGTGGTACTACCCCAAATCTCCGTATCGAGACCCTTACCACCGCCAAACACATTCAGCGCAGAACCCAACACGTCCATTCCCTGCTCATCAAGGATAACGCCTGTATTTCGCTTAGTAATATGATATTCGTCGTTATCGTAAAGCTTTCCCTCACCATGTTCGTCACCTTCCACCTCATCGAATACGATATCACGATCGACTATGGAAGCTCCGATATTAATGATGACATTACCATTCACGACACCACTGTTATAGCAGCCGCCATAGATATTACCGCCCTTCAGACGACGGTCAATATCATTATCATCACTGGGGACGGGCGAAGACAAGACACCCGTAGTAATCGGGGCAACATCCAGGCCAGTCGAAGCGCTGATGGTGTTCCACTCCAGGTCCGTATGATCGGCATTCCAACGCTTGGGTCGGATTTTCAGACCATTGAAGTTCAGCTGTAGCTTGTCGCCAATAGTTCCCGCAGGAGAACCTGCTGGAGCCGGGTCAGCGTCACCTAAGAGTCCACCTTCGTAGAGAGCGTTAAAACCTGATTGTGGAATGACGAAAGCACTGTTACAACCACCAACAACCTTGTCGTAGATAATCACTTTGTCGTTGAAGTTAATGGTCGTCTTACCATCAGTAATCATGCTACCTACGTTACCGCCGCAGTAGAACGAACCAAACTGGGTCGTATAAGGAATGTAATCGACGCCATCACCTTTCGCTATGCTCTCAAAAACAACGGTAGATTTCTCCTTCATGGCGCAGCCCTCCATGTATTTGGCAAAGACATCTGCATCCGTCAAATCCATCGAGTTGAACTTGGGATAATCAGTATCGATACCAGTACGTGCAAATGTGCGCAGCACACCTTCTCCTCTGCCCTCAGCATCTGCCTCATTGTATTTAATCATGTTCTCGCCATTGTTGCCGAGGAACACATTGTCAATGATGACGTATGAACCAATCTTGATGTGCGTTTGGTCACCAGAGCTTGCGCCTTCAACATTCTCGCGCAGCGAGGCACTGTTACCTCCCACATAGAGGCCGCCATCCACGATGGTAGGATTAGCTGCTGTTCCTCTAACAAGGATAGACACCTTCTCGGCATTAGGACGTACTTTATTGAGGGCCGTAACAGATAAAAGCTTACTATCTGTTATAGCAGCTTTTTCTGCTGCCGTCAGAACCTCATCAGGATCATAGTAGAAGTCAGACCATTTGGGATCATCCTTCAGTTTGGGGTTGTCTGTATAGGCATACGAACCATTACCACCACCATAGACGTCGCCGTAGATATGGGTCAGGATACCTACGGTGTTGCCACCATAGACATTACCGGAAATGTCGTTACCGCCATAAACGTTGTTGATGTGACCTGCCACCACTCTGACACGTGAAGCGTAACCAGCAGGAATATTATTAGGATTATCTGCAGTAGGCAGTTGTACTTGGGAATAAGGCACCGGTGTACCGTCGTCATACAAAGGCTGTATATCCGCCTTACGACAACCGCCATAGACATTGTCGACCACCATTCCTGCACCTTCAATTTGCAGCAACAGGCCCTCTTGACTGGTCATACGGCCCTCGTTACCTCCACCATAGAGGTTACGGATTCTACCTTGTTGCAGATTCCATCGAGGACGAATAGCCATATCTGCCTTGTTGTTACCACCAAAGAAACGTCCAATTTGGTAGGCATCACTGCTGGGGTATGAGAAGGTGGTGTTGATACCCATCTTTTTCTCAAAGCGGTCGTTGTTCAGCAACTCGCCAGTGTTATCAGCATTCGGATTGGTGTTATCTATGATACTATTCACCACCTCGCTCGGATTGTTCAGGGCGATGACGGTTCTTTCAGTGATAGTCGCATTGTTGCCGCCACCGTAGGCATAGACGATAGAACCACCCAGAATCTCAAGGTAGGTCTTGCCAATATCAGGCAATGTAGGTTGGTCTTTATCCTCATAGACCTTAATGGGAGTAGCATCCTTTGTCCATATTTCCCACTTACCAGAGGTACTTGCACTGGGATTCTTGACCGTATAGTCACCATTGCTACCTCCGAAGAGTTGTCCGATATATGTCTTTTGATGATCCTTGGTAGAGATACGTATAAAGGCATTCCACGTTGCGTCTATCTCATTCTTTTTCTCGTCCTTAGTGCCTACTTCCGTCAGTTCCGTTGGAATGGCGTTAGAAGTTCCGATGGTTCCGGCAATATCGTTACCACCATACGCCTTGTCAATAACGATATACGAAGAGGCATGCTCACCGTCGATATGCAGGAAAGCACTTCCTCCCACGTTTGCCTGACGGGCACCACCATAGACGTTGTGCAGGTCGCCAGCATAGATATTAACAGTGGTCTGACCGCCTAAATTACCAGCATTACCACCACCATACACATTGCCTCCAATGGTAATCTGTGCCTGCATCAGCGATGCAGACAAGCACAGCAGCAATAGTATGGTCGTTATCTTCTTCATCTATCTTTTTTCTCTATCTTCTTTAACTACTGAATAACAAACAAATTATCCAAATCCTTATGCGACAACACATACAGGTATGTCGGATTGACTGTCAGGTTGATCTGTACCCGTTCTCCACGTTTGGCATTAAGGGCGGGAATCTTATTGGTTGACGTACAACCTTTACGTATCAGGTTGTCCTGACTGTCGTACACGTCGTAAGTGCTGACCAGCGTCAGGTCGTTGGACAGGGAGGGAGCAAAACAGGCACTGACCTCGATGGGTGTCGTGCTACTCAATGCCAGGCCCTCAGCATTGTTGAATATCTCTGCCTCACAGCTACCGTCAGTCGGTGTGTAGGTAGCAGCAGTAATGGGACTTGTTCCATCCGTATTATGGGTCAGCGTCACAGTGGCATTGATACTTGCATTATCGGCTTTTAGCTTCATGGTCTTCAACCTGATGGTACGCACCTGGGCATATTCCGGATGTGTTATCAGACTGAAGTTCATCGAGGCATAGAGGTGGTCCATCAGCAGATACATGAAGAAATTGTCGTTGGAATTCGCCATGTACCAACCGAACTCTCCTTCCTTCAGACCATCGTCCGTCTCATTGACACCTGTAATGATGCAGATGTCGTCGGTGGTGATGGGCTTGATGCCGTTGATGGTCAGGGTAGTCAGGGTAGCAACGCCTGAAGAAACTGCAACATCGCTACTCATACCTTCTGTCTTGGGCATATAGCCATAGACAGTATAGTCCTCATCAGCCTCCGCTTCAAAGAAAGCAAACCATTTCGAGGCATACCTCAAGCGTTCCTCTTTATAGGACGAATCACCATCCTTTATCATATAGATGCCCATATCCGTCGTCTTGTCTGGGGTGTAGGCAGTGAAGCCTGAGGGAGCAGCACGATGGTTCGCTCTGTAGTCCTGGAAATGGGAAGTATACAGCATCAGCTGTACCTGCTTCGCTACAGACGCTTCTTCGCCCGTAGTAACCGTCTGTGCTCCGGACTCGTCCGAGGAACAGGCGCTTAGCAGCATGGTCATGGCTACCAGCAGGATGCCTAATACTTCTTCTTTCACACTCACTTCTTTTATTGCTACCAATTAAAAAACTCGTAATTCATGGTTTTGATCTCCCAGTTCTTGACGTAGACGGTCTGTACCTGCAACTTGCCGCTGCCGGCATAGTAGGCATAGACTATCCAGGTGTGGTTGCGACTAAAATCACCCGCCTGTTGCATCTGGAAATCGACAGTCTGTTCTGCACCACCATTTACCGTATAACTTATCGTACCTGCCAGTTGCTTATCGGACTCGCGCAGATAGATGGGACCTTTTAAGGTTACCTCAGGGTCTGGTTGCTTACTGGCAGCCTCGCTAATCAGGTTCTCATAGGCCTGGGCATCCTGATTGAAGTAGATATAGTCCGTAGGGTCAGCTGTTTCAGCGATGTCATCGATAAAAGAGAACAGTTCTGCTTCAGATTCATTGTAGGTCAAAGGCTGTGTCTTATCGAACAGATACTCCACGTCGGGAATCATCCCTGCGTTCATCTTGATGCTGTTGATGCTCACCTTAGGCTGGCCTGTCGTCTTGGCAAAGACAAAGCGCAACTTCGACACGGCACGCGTCAATTGGACAGTAGATACCTGACTCATGCTTCCTATACGCAGGGCAGGAGCATCGCCCACCACCGGCTGTGTGGTCAGCTTGCCAGCCATGGGCAGACCCTCCGCAGGCACTCCTACCGTCAGGGGAGACAGTCCGAACTTGCCCTCTACTATTTTGGCTCCTGCCATCAGACCATCACGGGTTGTCTCCTTGTCCAATGTGCCCACGCCGCAGTTCCCCGATTTGACGTTGGCTTGTACATAGACATCCACGTCAGGTTTGCTGGCAGCGAATTCGTCACTGACGGGTATCTGGTAGAGTGCACCTTCGCCCGTGTTCAAGGATGCTACCTCAGTCGTTTCTAAATAACCTACATAGTTGCCCGTCTGATGCTCGTATATCCACAGCTGCAGGCTCTTGATTTCTCCCTCAGCAGCGTCGCTGACATCCACGTTGCCCACGGTAGCGCGACGTTGCGCAGCATTTTTCTTTGCTGCCACAGGTTCTGGAGCATAGACATATATCGCCAGCGTCACGGGCTTTTTATCCACGCCACTCTCCTGCTCTTCCTCGTCGTCCGAGGAACTGCAGGCAGCGGTCATCAGCAGCATCATGCCGCTTAATAGCCAGATGAGATATGGTATATGTCTGTACTTCAATTTTTCAACTTTTCAATTTTTCAATTTTATAATTCTACATTGGTGGTCGTGGCCTGTATCCACTTTGTCACCACCTGTACGCCCACCTCCAGACGTGGCGCCAGCAGGTCGGGCATGCTGGTGTAGGCATTGGCGAGCGAGGATACGCTCATAGACATCGTCGTCGTGTAGTCCTGCGTAAACACACGGTTGGTATAATCCTTGCCCGCCTCTTTCTTGTCAGCAGGGTCGATGAGACCTATGAGATAGAACCGTGTATTGGGGTACACGGTACCGTCCTTACCGGTAAAGGAGCTTCCTGTTTTGTTTTCAAACTCCAGAATGACGGGCACCTTCTCATCATCGTATGACTGCAGCACCAATGTATTGGTTTTGTAGCCTTGAGTCGCTATACTCGTATTATCTACAGTAGTCTCGTAGATGAATCGTCCGTCGACATCGGTCTGTTCGCCCCTTGGTTTCATGTTATGTCCAACGGTATGTTGACCACCGATAATGACGCCTTTCAGGGGCAGATGGGTCATGTCGGCATTTGTTACAGGCATGTCCTTGGCATCCCTCAGGGTTGCAGCCATGCTTGTCAGTGTCAGTTGCAGATTGGCTACGCCATACTGCAGGGGTTTCTCCACGGCAACGGCCTTGGTCTTGTTATTGACAGCTGATGAGCCGTTATAGTATGTATCCAAGAAAGCGTCCCACAATTTGTCGGTAGTCTGGTAGGTTGCCTTCGACACTTCCTCCGTAGAGGTGCGGATGGGACTGTCGGTAAAGAACACCAGTTCTGCAGGATAGGTATAACGGTTGATACCGTTGATATTATCGAGCGTAGTGGTGGTGGTACGTACACAGAACTCTACGTTACCTGTTTCCTCATTCTTCATCCAGCGGATGACGGCTGCTCCGTCGGGCAGTCCAATAGAGCGAGGATAAGTAATTTGTTCGATATTATAGTCTGTTTCGTCAATAGAAACTATCTTATTTTCGATATTAGTGATGATGGCATCGATAATATTCTTGATGTCATCGCTGACAGCAGATTTTCTTTCTAGTAGCACTACTTTCAGTGCAGCCACAAATGCCTTGATATTGGCTGCCGCACCACTCATCAGTCCCCCATCATCACCATCGGAACGGATAAAGTCCAAGTAGTAGCTCTTCAGCGTAGGATCGGTCGTCGTACTCCAGCCTTCGGTATTGGCTATTCTGGTCATATAGTTAGCCAGCGCAGTGGCGTCGTCATCTATTTCTAAGGGGTTACTATGCATAGATACCAGACTGAACGTAATGTTCTCCGTCTTAGTACGGATGGTAGGCAGGTCGCTCAGTTTGCCATTGATGGCAGGGTTTGTATCTACTGGCTTCGACTTGCCATAGACCAACATGCGGTTGGTACCCGTCATCAGTTGACAGTGGTCCACGTAGTAATTGTTGTGGTTTTCTACGCGGTTAGGGTCTTCCGCAGCGCCAACAAGATCAATCAGCGGCTCGTCAGTGACTGCCACTGACGCATTGTTAGTGTGGAAAGGAATAGCCACCAGCAGTTCCATGCCTTGGAACGTGGCAGCTCTACGAGTGTTGGAAGGTGCCTGACGAGGCTTCATGGCGCTGTTGCCAATACTCATCAGCAGGTCTACCTGTTTGGCTGTTGGCTGTTCCATCCCAAGCTCATCAGATATGCCGTCATTGGTTGAGCATGATACAATCATCATGCCTAACAGCATAGAGTATAGGATGTTTCTGATAGCAGCCATCGCGCGCGTTCGTTATTTTAAATACTTCACGATACCACTACAACTCAGGATTGTAGGTACCGCCGTTGTTCCATTCGAGCGTAACACTGACACCTACGGTGCTGTCGTAAGGTCTTACGGCACCTTCGTCGTCGAGTTCGCCTTTAATAATCTTCAAGTCTCCCGCCTTCAGAGGTTCGCTGATGTCGAGTATGGTTTCCGTCACCTTTCCATCGGGTTTGGTGAGATACACCTTAAACTGCCAGAGGGTAGGATTCGTCGACGCCCGTTTCTTGACGGATACCGGTGCGGCATCTCTTGAAGGGAAGTTAACAGAACAGAAGCATAGCAGGTCGTTGCCTGTCTCTACTTTCTGTGCTTCTATCAGTGTAGAGGTACTCTCATAGACATAGGTGCTGTCTTTGATGAGGAAGTCATTGGCAAAACCCGTGGCATAGACCTTGATGTCTGTGAAGGTCTGTCCTTTGGGGTTGAGCACCAACGTTGCGGCACTATTGGCCATATACAGGTGGACATTGAAGGTCTGGTCTACGCCCTCCAGCACCTCCATGGGTTGGCGGGCAGTGAAGAGTCCTGTAGTGTGGGAAGGAAGTATTCCATTACCGCTGGACACTGTGGGGGTGGCCTGTTGCAGTGACGACGTTACGCCCGACTTGTCGTTGGCAAGGTCTACTATATTATTGTTGGCGATGTTTGCCACTGCCAGGTGCATGTATTTACGCATGGGCAGTGTGAGGGTGTAGCTCGACTGGTTAGCATCCATAATGTGCTGGTCGTGCTGCAGGCGCTCCATCTTTCCTTCCGTATCGTAGAATGAGAGATCTACATCGTGGGCGAAGTCGCTGAAGATATCTTTCAGATGCGTCTCAAGGGCATTAGCCACGCTGAGTTCAGTCATCGTGGTCAACTGCGTCTGCAACTCCGTCGTCATATTGGTCACCAGTTTCAACTGGTACCCCATCTGAAACTGTTGGTCGTCATAGCAGTCCGACAGATCATCATCAATGACGGAGCATCCCGCCATCAGCCAACAGGCTGACAGCAGGATTCCCATCATGAAAGTATTTCTTCTCTTCACCTTGTTGTGTGTTGTTAAAAATTAGTTACCACCAATGATAACATTATCGAATGTCAGACCTGTCTCCCACTTCAAGTCAACAGACAGACCTAATGTTACAGAACTGCTACGCAGGTCGGGCACGGTCAGATAAGCGTACTTCAGAGAATTGACACCAATCTTGAAGTTGGCCGTTGTCATGTGATCCTGAATGAACACACGGGGAATGGTATTTGTGGTGCATCCGGCATCATAAGGTGGCAGGGCGTGGTAGGTGGGAAGAGCAGGACCTGTCATAGAAGAAGGATCAAGCTCACCAATAAGGTAGAAATTGCTACCGTCGGCAATCAGGTTGTCCTTACCGAAGAAGTCTACACCTGAATTATTCTGAAATTCTAGAGCCACATAGACCTTAGGTTGTGTGTTCGCAGGATCCGAAGGAACTGCAACTGTCATATCCTGATAATTGTCAAATACCAGGGTATAGTTGGGTTCAGAAGTACTCGTTGTGGAAGCAGGTATGGCACCATTATTTGTAATCTGATTGTCGTAGACATAACCCTTCCTGTAGTTTGGATCAGTATCCGTTGTCTTAGGCAGGAAATTCCAACCGACCTTAGGCCACTGGTCACCAATAACGACACCCACCAGTTTGAATGAGGTTCCAGTTACAGTGATTGTCTTGTCATCCTCAACAACACCATAATCTCTCTGCTGAATAGCCTTGTTATTATCCTTTAATGTCAAAGTATTGTAACCAACGGTAGCGCAGAGCAGTGAAGTACCGTAGTTGATGTCGTTCTTCATAGCTACGCTACGGGTAGAAGATTGCACGTGACTCACCGACCAGTCTGCAGACCAACTTGTTGTTTCCTCAGTATTCCACAAAGAAACAGATGCTGGGTAGTCACCTACGACATGCTCTGTACCAGATACACGAAGCGGGCTGTTGCCAAAATAGCAAAGTTCAGCAGGATAGTAATAGTCATCAACGGTGAAGGTCGTACCTCCCACTGCACTGGTATTGTAGTTCTCTACATAATAGAATTTCGTACCGTCCCATTTAACATGAGTTGCTCCCTGTGGCAAATTAAACTGCGCTGGATAAATCCCCAAATCAGTAACTGACATAGTGTTGATATGACTAAAGGCGGTAGAAGCTGGTTTGGTTCCTGCTCCTGAAGGCCAGTAAGAATCATTGCCTATAGCGGTTATGATAGCACTCGCCTCTTTGAAAGCCACACCAGTTACTGAGGCTCCATTTGTAGGAAGTGTTTCATAAGTGAAATATTGGGCAAGGTGTTGACTGATTAAATGAGCCATGTATTTGGCAATCGCTTCCTCCTTGTTGGTCGGGGTAGCACAACGTACCGCATTGACAATACTCCAAAGGCTCTGAATAGTCGCTTTCAAAGCAGGTCCAGAGGCATTACGCAACTCAGCTGTTTGAATAGTTGTCATTTCCTTATAGGCGTTACCTAACTTCTGTTCCAACGGAGTGATATCCTTGGATGTAGTAACGGGGCTTTTTTCACTATTATATGCAGACCATAGCATACCTGGCACATCCGTAGCAGCAATATCAAAACCATAGGGAGGAATACCGTCTCCTGGGGTTGCGGTAGCAGCAACAGCAGCGTCACCACGATTGGTGCTGATAATACAAGTCAGGGCAGTAGCCAACAGATTTTGTACTTCCTGAAAACTCGTCTTTTGGGCTGCTGTCAAGCGACGACCTAATTGGAAGTTGACGTTAGCCAGATTGTCAGTAACAGTGAAGTCATCCAGATGACCATAAGTATTATAGCCCGCAGGGGTGTTATTCTCGTTAATTGCCTTACCATAGAACAGCATGGTATTTGTGTTCAAAGGCAATGACATCTCCAAAACACGACGTGAATTATCATTATCCAGTGTAGCAGCAGCCACTATGCGTGACATGTCAAAAGATTTATTTGCTGTAGCCGCTGCAGATAGAGAATTTCCATCGTCATCCTGCTTAAAACACATGATGTAAGAATTGTCTATGCCACGAAAATCATTGGCACTTAAAGAGGAGGATGCCTGAGTGGCTACTCCTGACTGACGTGTGGTAGCTGAGCTGCCATTCGACACATTGAAAACAAATTGAGTGGTTACCTCATTTTTGTTAGGATCATAAGTGGGGTTGTCCTCCACCTTGGAATTCTCTGCTACCGAGTCGTCAGACGACGAGCAAGCAGTGAAACCGATTGTGCCTGTAAGTGCTATCGCACTCAGCAAGGCGAAGTTGAAATACTTTTTCATCATAATTCAAAAATGACTAGTTATTACTATTTTGATTTCGTTTCTCTAATTGTCTGAGGTTGTTGGCAGCATCAGCATCACCATTGGCAGCTGCACGACGGAAGTGCTCAAGTGCCTCGGATTCTCTGCCGCAGTACCACAGGGCTACACCCAAAGCATTCTGCGCACGCTCGTCATCGCGTACCGCATTCAAAACACCAAGTGCTTCATGATGGCAGTCACTGCAGTCTGTACGCAACAGCTCGACGGCATGATTGATGGTGATAGCCACCTTGTCCGTCTCTGCCTGATAATAGACACGTATATAGCCTGAGTTACGCTGGTCTCTCAGGATGTGCTGCTTGATATAGCTCCATGTGCGCCCACCATTCATCCGCTTCAGTTTGCGTTCACGCATGTTCAGGTCGTCCTCCTTGTCGATGATGGCAAGTGCCTGACGCATCTCCTCGGCATATTCATGTCCAGACTCAGCAGTTGCAAGTTCTTCCAACTGGCTGCGGAAATCATCCCAGGCTTCACCGCCACCCACTGTACCGAAGAGGGAGTCGGGCAGTTGCAACTGTTGCTGCACATAGCGCTGAAGGGCCATAGCACGATCACGTCCTAACTGTTCGTTATGGGCAACAGGACCTTCAACAGAGGCAAGACCCACAATCTGAATTTTCTTCACGTCAATCATGCTGTCCACCATGATATGATGGGTAATGTCGATAATCTGCTTGAGCACCTGCGCATTATCGCGGAAGTCAACAAGCAGCTCAGTGCGGTCAAAGGGGAAGTGCACGTTCAGTGCCCGCTGGTCCTGACGCATCTGTCCGGTAGTTCCTACATGTACCTTCGACAAAGCGGGTATGAAGACAAAGGCCTCTGTGACAGGCTCTGGCTCTGGTAAGACCACAGGCTCCAAAGGAGTCTCCAAAGGAACAGACTTGAGCGGACGACCAGGGATGTTATAGACAATATTCAGGGCACCCTGTGGCATCAGCAACACCTTGTTCTCGTCCTTCAGTTTCTTACCGCAATGACCACACTCATAAGTCTTGAATTTCGTATATCCCACAGCAGCACCAATCACGGCCTCAATGTTCCAATAACGGCCCAATGCCCAGGAGTATCCATAAAAAGCACCAACGGCGCCAAGGTCACCCTGGCGTCGCAAATCCTTATCCAGATGCATATTGTAGATAAGGAGCTTCACATTGGAAATATTGTAGTGGGAATATATGAGGTTACCACCTATGAAATGCCCCGTGTTAACACCCTTAAACCAGTATCGCACGTCGGGCGACAATAACAGATGTTTCCATTTGGTATTGACATCATCATCCGAAGGCCAAGGGCGAAAACCTGCCGTAAGACCTGCCGACCAGTGGTCTGACAGCCGGAAACCAAAGCGTAGATTGGGGGTCAGCGTAGCATCATACAACAGATTATTACCGATGGTCATATGGAATGGTTGCTGAGCATTGACAGCAAGTGAGAAGGTCATCAGCAACAAGACCGCTGATGCAATTTTTCTGATATATGTGAATATTTTAGGCATTTCAAAGTTTCTGATTGACGTAAATATTTGTCGACAGTAAGTGCAAATTTATTAAAATTTTCCAAAACATTATCCTTTTTCCACCTATATTTAACATACTTTTAACTTATTTTTACCTCCTCCGCTTGATGTGTTAGCCGAATTTAACATAAATACTTCAAAAGTCCGATCTTCCAACGACCTTCCTAAGTTCTCTGACCTAAAGGTACAGAGTGTGGCGTTGCAATCCCAAATTCCTTAGACATAAGAAAAATCTGCGCTTTCTGCGAGAGAAAGAAAAACATACGACTGTGGAATATTATTTCTGCATTTTTTTCTTTTTTTGTTTTCGTATGACATTTTTTTACTATATTTGCACCCTGAAATGAGAATAGATATTGATGCGCTAAGCCAGAAAGGTCTTGTACGCGAAAATAACGAAGATGCGTTGGCGGTAGGTGGCAACATCCTGCGAGATGATGCTACTACCATTACCGTCGAGCTCCAGAAGAAAGGATTCTTCTATCTGCTGGTGGCTGACGGCATGGGCGGGCACGAGAATGGCGAGGAGGCCAGCGAATACACCCTCAAGACCATCAAGAAGCTGTTCAGCCAACGACTGATGAGTGCCGACACCTTCGAGGAAGACCTCAACTATGCCACCCGCAACATCTCGTTCTCATTAAACTGCGCAGCAGCCGAACGCGGACAACGTCTGCCCATGGGCTGCACACTGACGGGCCTCATCTGGTTCTATGGACATGTATGGCTTGTGAATGCCGGCGACAGTCGTACCTACCGCTACCGTGATGGTTCGCTGCAGCAACAGACCATTGACGAGACGGAACGTGGCATCACAGGAAACCCCGATGCCGAGAAATACCTGTTGAACTGCATCGGTGGTGGTATGGAGGGGCGTCTCACTATTATCAACATGGACGGTAAACTGGTCACCGACGACATCATTCTCATCTGCTCCGACGGTCTCACCGACATGCTGAGCGACGACCAGATAGAAAAAGCCCTCACCAACGGTGCCACTGCTGACGACCTCTACCGCATGGCCTGCGAAGCAGGTGGCATCGACAACGTCTCCATCATCCTCGCACGTATCAAATAAAAACTGCTCGAAGGTTCACCTCCGAGCAGTTCTTATTATAGCAGTAGTTTGTCTTACTTGATGGCTATCTTCTTGCCATTGACGACATAGATGCCATGCTTCAGCTGGATGACCTCGTCAACTGTCATGTCACGGCCCACCAAGGTTCCATTTACACGATAGACATTCACCGTCTTACTGTCACGGAAGAGGGCCTTAATGCCAGAAGCAGGTGTCCACGTAGCGGTGTACGTACGATTACCAATACTTCCCTTAGCAATGGTCACTGTCATCGTAGCCTGTGTCAGGTCAGTACCCGTCCAGCCTGCGAACTCATAACCATCCTTCGTCGGGTTCTTCAGCGTGATAGCCTCACTCTCAATGGTATAGTCTACTGGGTTCGTATCACCCTGTGCCAGAGAACCGCCATCAAGGTCATAGCTAATGGTATAGGTGATAGGAGTCCAGGTAGCCTTCAGAGTCACATTCTCAGCTGGCATCGTCTCAGGAACGGCCTTATCCCAGCCTGCGAAGGTGTAACCCTCACGTGTCGGGTCGGCAGGAGCTGTCACGTTAGTACCATAATCCTGAGTGATGGGAGCAACTGACGTACCTCCATTACTGTCGAACGTGATGGTGTACTGGTTGATAGTCCACTGGGCAGTGAACGTCTTGTCACTAGCAGGAACCGTTGCAGGAACCTCAGGACTCCAGCCATTGAAGGAATAACCAGTCTTGGCAACATTCTCGGGAGCTGTCAGTTCAGTACCATAGTTCTGCTTCTTCACCACATTCTCCTGACCGTTATCCAGAACGAACGTCATCGTGTACTCGTTGACTGTCCACTGAGCTGTCAGGGTCATATTCTCAGCTGGCATAGTTTCAGGAACAGCCTTATCCCAGCCTGCAAAGGTGTAACCTTCCTTGGTCGGGTCGGCAGGAGCTGTCACGTTAGTACCATAATCCTGAGTGATGGGAGCAACTGACGTACCTCCATTACTGTCGAACGTGATGGTGTACTGGTTGATAGTCCAGGTCGCCTTCAGAGCAGCACCATTCAATGGCATCGTCTCTGGGAACGCAGGACTCCAGCCTGCAAAGGTGTAACCTTCCTTGGTAGGATCAGCAGGTTTCGTCACTGTGGACTTGTAGTCAGCTGTGATAGAAGCCACCTCACTGCCACCGTCACTATCGAATGTGATGGTATACTGGTTAGGCGTCCAAGTAGCCTTCAGAGCTGCGCCATTCAATGGCATCGTCTCTGGGAACTCAGGGCTCCAGCCTGCAAAGGTGTAACCCTCCTTGGTCGGATCAGTAGGCTTTGTCACTGTGGACTTGTAGTCAGCTGTGATAGAAGCCACATCACTACCTCCGTCACTGTCGAACGTGATGGTATACTGATTAGGCGTCCAGGTCGCCTTCAGAGCAGCACCATTCAATGGCATCGTCTCTGGGAACTCAGGACTCCATCCTGCAAAGGTGTAACCCTCCTTGGTCGGATCAGTAGGCTTCGTCAATGTGGACTTGTAGTCTGCCGTAATAGAAGCAACCTCACTACCACCGTCACTGTCGAATGTGATGGTGTACTGATTAACAGTCCATGTAGCAGTGTAGCTGCGTGCATCAATGCTACCAGCAGCGATGGTTACCTCCATGGTAGCTGCCTCAAGACCTGTACCTGTCCAGCCTGCGAAGGTGTAACCCTCACGTGTCGGATTCTTCAGCGTGATAGCCTCACTCTCAATAGTGTACTCTGCAGGGTTGGTAACACCCTCTGCCAACTGACCACCGGCAAGGTCGTACGAGATGGCGTAAGTAACAGGTGTCCACGTTGCTGCGTATGAACGGTCACCAATACTGCCCTTCGCAATCTTCACCTCCATAGTGGCTTGCTCAAGACCTGTACCCGTCCAACCAGCAAAGGTATAGGCGGTACGCTCAGGCTTGATCAACGTAATCTCCTCTGTCTCGATGGTGTAGGTAGCAGGATTCGTCTTACCCTCAGGAAGTGCACCATTGGCCAAGTCGTAGGTCAGGTTGTAGGTGACAGGTGTCCATGTAGCGGTATAGCTGCGTGCATCAATGCTACCGGCAGCGATGGTCACCTCCATGGTAGCAGCCTCAAGACCTGTACCTGTCCAGCCTGCGAAGGTGTAGCCCTCACGTGTCGGATTCTTCAGCGTGATGGCCTCGCTCTCAATGGTGTACGCTTCAGGATTGGTAACACCCTCAGCTAACTGACCACCGGCAAGGTCGTAAGTGATGGCGTAAGTAACAGGTGTCCACGTTGCTACGTATGAACGGTCACCAATACTGCCCTTCGCAATCTTCACCTCCATGGTGGCCTGCTCAAGACCCGTACCTGTCCAACCAGCGAAGGTATAGGCGGTACGCTCAGGATTGGTCAGCGTAATCTCCTCTGTCTCGATGGTGTAGGTAGCAGGATTCGTCTTACCCTCAGGAAGTGCGCCATTGGCCAAGTCGTAGGTCAGGTTGTAGGTGATAGGTGTCCATGTAGCGGTGTAGCTGCGTGCATCAATGCTACCGGCAGCGATGGTCACCTCCATGGTAGCTGCCTCAAGACCTGTTCCTGTCCAACCTGCGAAGGTGTAACCCTCACGCGTCGGATTCTTCAACGTGATAGCCTCACTCTCAATAGTGTACTCTGCGGGGTTGGTAACACCCTCTGCCAACTGACCACCGGCAAGGTCGTACGAGATGGTATAGCTGATGGCCGTCCACTGCGCAGTGAACGTCATGTTGCTTCCAGGTACTGTAGCAGGGACGACAGGATCCCATCCGGCAAAGGTGTAGCCAGTCTTTGACGGTGACTGAGGCACAGGGACCGTTTTGCCGTATTCCAGCAGAGCCTCACGGACAGTCGTACCATCGACCACAAAGGTCATCGTGTACTCATTAATCTTGTACGTAGCCTCATAAGTCAACGCATTGTTAGGCATCTTTTCTGCCAGGTTCGGCACCCACTTCACGAAACTGTAACCTTCCTTCTGTGGATTCTCAGGCGGAACAATCGTTGAGTTATAGTCCTGCAAGGCGGAGCGTACCGTATCACCCTCACTGATGAAAGTCAGGAGATGCTGGTTGGGCGCAAAGACAGCCACGAGGTCTGTCTTCTGTGTGATAACGATGGCGCGCTCTTCGTCACTATCCTCATCAGACCACTTCACAAAATGATACCCTGTATTGGCAGTAGCCTTGATATGGGCAATCTCGTCTTCTTCGAAAGTGCCACTTCCCTCTGCTGTACCCATCTCGGCATCCTGTGGTGTGACAGTGAGCTGATACTTGGGCACGCTTGCCGTGATGTCATATTTCACGGGAGTAGAAGGAACACCTATACGCTTGTCCGTCTCGAAGAGGAACGAGGATATGGCAATGCGCTTCTCCAACTGTGAAGACTTGTTATAGACCTTCAGGATAATCTTTTCAGCCGACTCAGCATTGCTATAGATTCGCAGATAGCCATACTTCACCGTATTGGCGTCAATCTGTTCCTCCTGGAAAGTGGCAACACCACGACACTCCTCACCGACGAATGCTGCCACCTCATAAGGCGTCACATCGGCAATGACATTGTCACCATCAGCCAACTGGAAATAGATTGCCATGCTTTCAGAAAACTTGGCATAGTCACACTGCCAATGGCTCTGGGCACTGAGGGCCGAAGCCCACAGTACCATTGCCATGATGGATAATAATCTTATCTGTTTCATAAGCATTTCATCTACTTTTTAACTTTCAGAACCTTCTTGTAATAGGTCTGTCCGTCGGCAACGACAGTTACCACATAGAGACCTTCGGGGAGCGATAGCGTTGGGATCACGGCACCTGTACCCAGGTTGTCAGCTCTCAGCACTACGCGTCCACCCATATCGGTCAGCGACAGTTTGCTGATGTTGCGACCATTTGCACTTACGGTGATATGGTCACTGAACACTGGTGTCACCTTCAGCTCGTCCCACAACTCCTTGATGCCCGTAGCCTCCTTGCCGATATGCAGGGCGAATGGCATGAGCCATGAACCCACATTGTCGACACGGAACTGTACGTTCTCAGTGATGTCATAGAAACGTCCGTCGGTAAGGTCGACAGCCATGAAGGTAATATCCTCCTTGCCATCACCCACAATGTTCATGAGCACCTTGTCGTTCTTCCAGAGACCGATGCCGCGGCATTCCGTTCCAGCGAAAGCACCAACCATGAACTCACCATCCTTGACGATAGAGCCATTCTGATATAGCTGTGCCGTCATAGGCATCAGGTTGGCATAGGCATACTTGTCGCAAGCCCAAGGAGCCTTGTTCAGCATGATGTGCTTGTCGATACGGCTGGCAGCCAGCGATACGATGGTAGTGTTAAAGAAGATCTCGTCGTTCTTGCCCGACTTGAACATATAGCCCTTACCTGGCTTCAGTCCTTCGAGACCACCCGTCCATTTACCATCCACATACTCTGCAAAGCCTTCCTGTCCGAGAACATAGTCACCCTCCATTGGCGTATAGAAGGCGAAGGCCTCATCGAGGGTCATCGTCTGGTTGACAGGATAGCCTATCCAGTTCCATCCATTGACCACATCGATGGACTTGCTCAGTGCATTGTACTCATAGTTCGTCAGCACATTCTCAGCAGCTGCAGGCACCTTGACCTTGTAAGCCTGGGCAGGCTGCAGTTCCTTCAAAGCACCCATCATTCCGTAGACAGGATCCTTGATGGCCTCTTCCGTCTGACTGGCAATGATTTCAGCATTAGGAGCAAAGGTCTTCACAGGTACAGGCTGCTCAAAGTTGTGTGAAACCCAAGTCCATCCCTCGTTGAACTGATAGCCCAACGTGGTCTTCTTCAGCTTGTAGTTGAACTCAGAGGTCTCACTCTCTTCGAGGTCAATACCCTTAGCCAGTGCCTTGATCGTTACGTCGTCAGAGGCAATGACGATAGGCTCATCAGGATTGTACTTGATGATGGCAGGATTATTGTCATCGCATGGGCAAGAGCCATCCAGCGTGTAGTAGATGTCGGCTTTCTCCGTCTCTGACGTCAGCTGGATTGTCGTGCCGCGATAGACTTCCGTGCCAGAGACACGCGAAGCACGTGGTGCCATGGTGAACAGTTCGTTGGCATCCTTCACGTTGACAGTCATCTGTCCCTGAATCTCAGTGTCTTCCACCTTGAACGTGATAACAGTCTGACCAGGCAGTTCACCAGATACTTCCAGCTCAGCCTGTCCGTTCTCATCGAGTGTCAAGGTCTCAGCATTCACCGTAGCAATGGTGTTCGAGAGTGCCTTCACCTTCACCACCTTACCCTTAGAAGCATCAACGGGGAAGGCAGCGATGGTACGGGTGCGCTTGCCACCGTATGCCACATTCACCAGAGAGTCGACAGCCATGGTACGTACACGTGGCAGCACGTCGAACGACTGACTGTAGTCTTCCTCCATGGGGATACCGGCATAGCTCTCCACACTCTTCGAGATGGTAAGCTTCACGGCATCGGTAGTCAGCAGAGCCTCACCATCCGGCATCTGGAAGAGAATCTTCGAAGCGTAGGTCTGAGCATTATCCTTGCTCACCGCTTCCTCGTTGAGCAGTACGATAGTACCCTCTACAGGATTGCTGTTTCTGGTCAACCTGATATTGTCAGTTGTCAGGGTAGCAGGATCCATGTACTTGTCGAACTCAATCTCGACGCCCTCGCTATAAGCCTTGCCGCTCTTGACGAGGGGCTGTACCATCTGTGTCATGGCAATGTTCACATCGAGCTGTGGAGGAGGCACAGGCAACCACTCAGAATAGGTAGTCTGATAACCTTCCTTCTCGAACTTCACACGCCAGAGTCCCTGTGGAACATCCCACTGGTACATACCGTTCTCATCAGTGAACAAGGGGTTCTCCTGAGCATATTCCTCAGCGTTCCAAAGCACGATGTTCTCATGCAGGTCGCCATACATATCCTCAACAGTCTCCTTGTAGTAACAAGAGGCAGTGACACCCTGTACACGATTTGAAGAAACAGCCTCATAGACGAAGCCAGAGGGGTCCATCACGTGTTCAACAGGATTGAACGGCCAGTCAATCTCGTCCTTCTTCTTCTTCTCCTCCTCATTCTTGTAACACTTCAGTGCCTTGATGCCCTTCTTGATCTTGCTCTTTGCAAACGAGAGACCTGCATCGACAGCGAAGCTGCCAAGACCTACAAGGACTTTCTGGGCAATACCCCATGCAGAGGCAGTGAGCGATACGCCTGCGGTAGCCACCGAACCGACGACACCGCCAACAATCTCAGCATCACTCGTGAACTCATTGACCAACTCTACGGTAGCCTTGGCGATGACTGCTACTAACAGTGCGTAGGTAGATTTGCGCCAGAAGGTTGCATTCGATTCATCCTGCGGACATGGGTCAGGAATAGAGTAATAGAGCGTACCAATGTCCTTGATGTCGTTAGCCAGCGAGATAGCAAATGATACATACTTCACAACGGGTAGTGCTTTCAGGGCAAACTTAAAGATCTTCTTAGAGAGCCACTGTGCAGCCTTTGCCTGCAGCAGGTTCTTCTTGAGCATTACCTTCTCGGCAAGCCATGACAAGCGCTCATACCATCTGCCGTGTGTCTTGGCATAGTTGATGAAGTAGTTGGCTCTGTTCATACGCATCTGCAGGGACAGGACAGCGTATTCCAGATTCTTTTCTGAAGACAGAATCTTGGCATTCAGACCCAGTGTCCACTTGTTGACATCCTTGATGAAGTCGTTGATAGCTGCTACTGCATTGGCAACCTTCTCGGCCACATCGCCAATCGAGCGATTGGTGCGTGCACCTGCCGGGACGGCCATCTGGATGGTGACACGAACGCCTTTGACAAAGTCAACATACTCGGTGGTCTGTTCACCCATCAGCACATAGATGGCGCTTCCGTCGACACACTGCATCTCCATGTAGCCTGCTTCCTTCAGACCTTCAGGTGTGAGTCCTGTGCAGTCAGCCATAGTGAACTTCGTGCCATTGGGCAGCGTGAACTCACCATGCTCGTTGAATGCGAGCCACTGACTCATGTCGTTCAGATAGGCAGCAGTGGTGGCATCCTCTGCCTGCAGCGCTGCCAGCTCCTGATTCATGAAGGTAGCGAACTCTTCATCGCTCATCGCATTCAGAACAGCATCCAGGCTGTCGGTATTCAGCGGTGCATCGATGTCATCGCCAAACAGGGCATTGATCTTCTCGCATTTGTCGTCGAGTGCAGCAATCTCCTCATCGGTAGTGGCCTCAGTGATGGTCACTCCGTCGAAGGTTTCTGCGATATCAGTAACGATATCCTGATACTCCTTCAGGTATCCCTCCATCTCAGCGGTAGCCTCTTCCAGCTGGCGCTTGTCGAAGTAGCGTTCTGCAGCACTTACATAGTCGACCATGACGTTGGTAGGCAGTGCGTCAGAGTTATACCTCGCCGTAGCCACCCAGCACTTACGCTTTCCGTCGAAGACAGGAGTCAGCGTAGACACCGTGTTGTTCGAGAGCAGCACATGGAGTTTCACGTTCGAAATCAACGTACTGTCGTTGTTGGTGAAGTCAACCAGGAACGTGAAGTCGGGATAGCTGGGCCAGTACCAATAAGGCTTCGAAGTCTTACCGGGATTGGTGTAGTCAAATACCGTGACATACTCACAGAGATCGAGCGAAGATGCTGGGTGAGCCACGTTAATCATCGTCACCTTGGTAGGCTCGATGGCGCTCTGGTCGTAGAGCAGCTCCTGTACGTCTGACTGCAGCTCCAGACCTTCCTTGGTCACGACCTTCGCATAGATGCTGTGCGTTGACAGGTTGATAGGATCATTCAGTTCAATCTTAGTGTTCCAGAATCCATTGGCGAGTGCTGTGGCATGTCCTACGGAAACACCGTTGTCGAAGATTTCCACTTCCGACTTACCTACCGCTGTACCCAGTACATGAACGGTGGTCTTCGCAACCAACGAAGGCACGGTGATGCTGAGGTTGCTCACGGTGAATACTACGCTACCAATGGGCTGACGCATCGTCTTGCCGTCAACGACAAACTCGATGCTGGCACTGGGCGAGTAGAGACCGCCAATGGTGGGGATGACACAGAATCTTACCTGGTCGCTCTCATTTTCCAGAGGCACTGTCAGTCGGTTCTTCTCCAGGGTGTAGCTACTGATAGCATTACCTGCCATTACCGAATTGTCAACGAACGAGCAGTTCTGTGGCAGTTCGAACACCATCTTGATGTCGCTCACACGACCTTGGTAGATAGGCTTGAAGTCTATCTGTCCACGGAGGGTGAGATACTGTCCTGCCGTAATCTGGCTCTTGTTCACGCTGAAGCGTGTGTTAGAACCAGTGTAGTACAACTTCGTCTCGTCCAGATAAGGTATGAGCTGGTTGGCGATGGCTGTCATCTTGCCACTCTTCACCTCTACCTGATTCTTCACGAAGTCCACACCTTCCTTCAGGCCTGCTTCAGTGAACTGGCTGAGCAAACCGATGGCATTGAACAATGAACTGCTACCCATCGTTACCAGCGTATAGGTGCCGTCGGTGAGTTCATTGATGGTGAGTTCTGCGTTCGTATAATCGTACTTGCTGACGAACTGTCCTTCACCATCATACAGCATACCTACGATGCCGTTGTTGTCCGTCTGTGTGAACGATGCCTTGATACCACCCAACTGTTTGATGGGGAAGGTAATCTGTGCGTTGTCGTTGGCATCGACGGTACAGGTAGCAGTGACGGGCATGAACTTCGCCTTCTTACTGGTGGCAGTGATGGTGAAGACAGTACCTTCGGCATGATCGTCGAGCAAGACAATCTGCGGATACTGTACGTTCAAGTCCGTGATGACGTTGCCCTCGGCATCCTGTACGGTGTACGCCACGTTGGCATAGTCATCGTAATAGTCCTTTGTCTCACCGTTCACTTCAGTATAGGTGAATGCTATCTGGATGGTGGTACCGTTGATATCCTTCAGTTCGAAGGCTGGTACGGTATTGTCCTCCAGTGTGCTGAGCGTATCAACCTTCACCGTCTGACTGATATAGTCAGTAGCAGAGGCAGTCACCTCAGTAGGCATGTCGAGGACTTCCAACGTCCATTCGCCATTGGCATCGGTCTTGGAACTACTGCTCTTGGTGTAGAGACCGTGGATGGTCTGACTGACGGTAAGCAGTGCTCCCTTGAGGGGTGCGCTGGTTTTCACGTCCTTCACCGCTCCCTTGATCTGTCGTTTGCCGATAGGCTGAAGGGTGTAGACCAGGTCGTTGGTGGCCTCTACCTTGTTCATAGAGTCTTTCGGCAGCATGTACTGGATAGCCAACTGCTGTGGCAGGGTGATGCGATAGCCCACCACGTTGCCTTCCAACTGGTTGGTCACCTGATTGCCGCGTGTCAGATAGGTGCCACGATGGTCGGTCCATGTGATACTGGTCTGGTCGGTGACGTTCTCACCTTCAGGGGTCTTCACGGTGAGGGTCACCGTCTTGGGCTCCTTCAGCGACTCAAAGGTCACTGTCACATTCTTGTCTACAATCTCTACCGACTGAATCTCACCCAGCAGGTCGCCAGCCTTGTTCTTCAGGTAGACATTATAAGTGGTGTTCTGAATCAGACTGTTGAACGTGTAGGTCACGCGGTCGGTGATGACATAGCGCAACTTCTGTCCGCTCCTCACGTTGATGAGTTCCAGGAACATGTCCTTGTAGAGTGCCGGATTGCAGCCGTCGGGCAGGTTCACCTCCAGTGTCTTCACCTCGTCGTTGAAGGGCAGGATGGTAAACTCCTTCCAACCGTCAGCATCCTGATAGGTGGTGACAACCTCGGCAGGAACGTAGATAATCAGTCCGTCGTTCAATCCATCTAGTGCCTGATAACCTATTTGTGGCGGTATCAGCGCATGGCATTTGATGGCTTGCAGCGAAGCACAGTTCTGGAAAGCATAGTCCTCAATCCTTGTGATAGACGCAGGAAGCGAAATGCTTACCAAGTTCTCATTACCATAGTAAATCCAGCTCGGCACAAAATCCATACCCGTGGTACGGCTCATGTCGAGTATGGTGCAATTGCTGTAGTTGCCAGCAATGCCCCAGTCGTAGCTGCTTACCTTTCCTGCAACAGTAATCATGCTCACCTTGTCATAATTGCCTTCTGTCAATTCGTAGATGGCATCGCTCACGTTGCCAGGCTCAAAGTCATCGATAATCACCTCGCCCGTCAACTGGTTGAAATAGTTCTTGCCAGGGTTGCTGGGGCTGCTGGGATTATAGTCGAAGACGGCAGTAGCCTTGACATCGCGGGTAGGCATGTAGAAGTCGTAGTAGTTATTGGTAAGCACCGTAGTGTCATTGATTATCAGTTCACGGAACTTATAGCCATTACGTGCGTAGGCATTGAGACCAACCCACTGGCCTTCCTCAACACTTGAGCCATTGCTCCAGTTGAAATTACCGGCTCCTTCAGGAACGGTGTTCAGCCACAACTTGTAGGTCGCCAACTTCTGCTCTGGGTTACCAGGTGAAGAGGGATCGTATCTGTAGTGGGCAATCAACGTCACATCACGCTTAGGCATGGTGTAGTAGAAGCCAGACTCCTTCGAAAGGGTATCGCCTTTCTCGTCGGACCAATAAACAAACTTGTAGTTACTATTATTGTACGCGTCAATCCATTGGTGTGAATCTGCCTCCACCTTGCTCGTCATATCCATGTTGAACGAGCCGGAACCGGCAGGATCTGCCTTCAGCTGTAGCGTATATTTCTCCGTTGGTGCCTCGGGGTTACCGGGGTTCTGCGGATTGTAGTCATCGTCCGCCCACCCTACTTGCGGTGTTAGCGCAAGTAAGCTTAGGCAGAGGATAAACATTCTATATAATCTGTTCATAATTCATGAGTTTTAGGGTTCATGAGTTTTTATTCACATCACACACGTTATAGGTGCGAGTTACTTTACAACAGCCTTGAGGCCCTTCTTGACATAGATACCATTCTTCAGCTGGCCCTTCTCCACACGACGGCCCTGCAGGTCGTAGTAGTCACCGTCCTTCTGCTGGTCGTTGCTGACATTGCTGATACCTGTCAGATCGCTGCTAACCAGACGAACAAGGAAGCGGTTGTCGAACGTGCCGGCTTCTGTCTGGAAGGTATAGCCACCCTCGCCCAGCAGAATTTCCTGACCAGTGAGCAGGTCTATCAGGTAAACCTCTGCATCAGCTGTGGTATCCAGTGTGATGGTGTAGCTGCCGGCCTTTTCAACCTTCATGCCCAATGCAACCTCGCCCATAGCCAGCGGACGCTCGTTGATGGCGTAGCGCAGACCGTTCTCGATGGTGTAGAACTGGATACCCTTGACGGCAGCATCCATGAACTTCGAAGCATCCTTGTCCATCTCGTACTCCAGCGAAGCGTTCTCGTTGATGACGAAACGTGTCTGGTCGTTCTGCTCGTTGCCTGCAATCAACAGGTTGAATACGCTACGCTTTGCAGTCATCTCACTCTGGCGGGTGCCTGCGAAGTAGTTCACGTCATCCTTTGCCTGTGGTGTCAGCTGACGACCCTCGCGCAGGAAGGTGATGCTGGCCTGATCCAACGGACGCTGTATGAAGAATGCCTCACCAGGAGCCAGGATATACTTATCGTCTACAGGTGAGTAAGCACGATAGTTGTAGCCGTCCTGCCAAATGGTGATAGGAGCAGTGCAGTCGATGGCACGGGTGTCGAAGTAGCAGGGGAACGGGTTACCGATGAAGTTCCAGCTGCGGTTCTGTGGGAACTCGCTCAGGTTCTCCTCCAGTTCAATCTCCACGGTTCCGTTGGCAAACATGTTGTTCTTGTTGACAGTCTGCAGTGCCTGAACGTCGAACTCAATGTCGTAGTTATGGTTCTCATAGCCATTATCGTCTTTATAGACCGTGTAGGCACCCTGCCAGATGTAACCCTTGCCAGCCTGCAGAGTGTCGTTGGCTGTCATGTTGTACCAAGTCTCGTCCATCTTGGAGTCAGCACGCTTCTTCACATCGTAGCCGCGGATGACAAACTGTGTGTTGTTCACATTCACGATGTCACTTACCTTCACGTCGAAGGGCAGTGCAATGAAGTTCCACTCGCTAGCACGCAGATGTAGCTTCAGAATGTTGTTGTCCGTACGAATCTTACCATTGTTGAGCAACGTAGCAAAGCAACTGTTGGTGCTGCTGTTGTAGTCGCGCTTGTAATAATAGTCGAAGTACATCGAGAACTCCTTAGCCGACAGCGTAGCATTACCTGTTACGGTGACAGCAGCATAGCGATAACGACTGCTGTAATAATAGCTGTCTCCACGGTCCATCCTGGTCAGCTCTACGTTAGGCTTGTAGTCGAAGCTGACGGTGTCGGGCCACAACAGACGGTACTGGTCAGAGATGATGATGTTCTCAGGCATGATGTTCAGTCCGAAGATATTGGGTGCGAATGCGCTCCACTTGTCGGTCTGCTTGTAGGCTGCCAATGAGAGCTCTGGTACGTAGAGTTTGCACTGCTGTTCGTTGCCACCCTTAATATTGTTGTCGTTAGCATATGGCGGAGCAATGGCCTTGACAACGAGGCTGTCCAGATTGTCACATCCGCTGAACGGATTGTAGACGCTGTTCACCGAGCTGGGCAGGGTGATGGTCTTCAGGCTCTGACAAGATCCGAAAGCACTTCTTTGGAGAACATTCAAGCCTTCTGACAGTTCAACATTCTCCAAACCAGAATTGTAGAATGCCTCATAGTTAATCTTCTTGATGTTGCCAGGAATGGTAATGTTCTTTAGAGCTGTACATCCTTCGAATGTCTCAGACTGTATCTCAGTAAGTCCTTCTGGAATGTTCACCTCTTCCAGGTCTTTACATCCGTAGAATGCACCATTGCCTAAGTATGTCAGCGAGCTAGGCAGCGTGACTTTCTTCAAGAGGCTATTATAGTATATACGCATGGCATAACCATTCTCATCATAGATATAATTACCATTCTCGTCATAGAGGTAATCGTAATTATTAGAACAATAGAATGCATAATTACCAATAGATGTAACGCCCTCAGGTATAATCAATTCCACAAACTGGCAACAATTATAGAAGGCTCTTTCACCGATGGTCTTCAGCGTAGCAGGCAGTTCTGGAATCTGCATGTTATAGCAGTTATAGAATGCTTGGTACTCGATGGTCTCCAAGACAGTAGGCAGTTTCACAGAGGTCAACTTGATGCGGCCGCTGAACTGATTGCTGGGTATTGACTTCAGGTTCAGTCCGCTCATGTCAATCTCCTGCAGGTTGGTCAGCTGGTTCTTGATTCTGTTCATGTCTTCACTGTTCACCTTACCGCTGATGCGCAGTCCCTGCACGTCGGTAAAGTCAGTCACACGACTCAGGATCTCGTCGCCCAGTGTTCCTTCGTCAGCCAGCTGGATGGTCAGGTAAACCATCTGGAGCTGTGCCTGATGCCAGGCAATCTGCTCCATGACACCATCGATGTCCTCAGCTGCGTATGCGCCCTGAGCGATGCCTGCCTGTGTCGCGGTGATGAAGGTTGTAGCAGCCTCCTGCTTGGCAGGGTCAAGGTACTGGTTGTCCTGACCGGCAGTAGCCAGCGCTGTCAGTGCGTCCTCAATATTGGTATAGGCGGCATCCAGATCCTGCAGGGCTTGGGTGTCGGCCTTCAATATCTTGGTGTAAGCCTTGATTTGTGGAATATCCAACTCAGCAGCGGTAGTCAGCGCCGTAGCCTCAGTAATCTTCTGGCTCAGTGCATCCTTGCCAGGAACCTTCTGGTGCTTCAATGCTGCGATGGCTGCCTCTGAAAGGGCAATCTGATCCGTCAGACGCTCAACAAGCATCTCATCAGTAGGATTGTCGAAGGTAATAGTGAAACTATTGAATCGCTCTGTTTTACTGGTATTGTTGGTAATTGTCAGCTCTTCTGTATCTCCCGTCCAGTGGTTGTCCTCCAAAACACCCTCGCTGGCCAGACCACGGATAACATAACTTGAACCTCCACCAGTAAACTGAATATCAACCATCGGCATCTCCGACAAGAAGGTCATGGAGTTGCCCTTATATAAGTTCATCCTATTATAGTCGCTGTACGGCTGACTACCGTCGTTCTGGTGGAATACCAGCTTCACGTTATTATAATATAAGGTATCGCTTTCCGTATAATACCTATATTCATCAGGTATGCTGTACTGTTCAACTATCAGCATCATGTGCTCCTTCACATTCTCAACCACCTGGTTCAGTGCTTCAATGGCAGCCAACTTGGCAGTAGCATCTTCGGCTTGCAGAGCGGCTGTGGCTTCAGCGATGGCAGCAGTCAGTACTTGCTTGCCCTTGGCAGTTACCTGGTCGTTCTCCAACAGTTGGTTGGCCGACTGGATAGCCTGGCTCAGAGCGACGCCAGCCTTCTCTGCATCCATACCCCAGTTATACAGCTTGAAAGACTTCCAATAAGCAGAATAATAATTCTGTGGATTGGTATTCTTAACTCCCATACGAATGGGGTCATTGTCGTTGGCTACATAGACGAATACTGAATTACGGAAATAACCCTTCTGGAAGAAAACGTTTGCTCCAGAATACCAATATGGATAGTAGCGGCACTCGTCATTTGCACATTGTTCCTGATAATCGAAGCTAGCACCTTCCCTTTCCCACTGAGAACGGGTCTCTGCATTAATGCTCTCGTCATAGGCGTTCTTGAAGAATGTGACATTGTCGTTAGCATACAGACAAACGGATACGTCACGACTACCATTATCATAGTCTGATTCCTGGTAACCGCTTACCTGAACTTCGTACAGACCTGCGGTAGGAACTTTCACATCCTGATAGAAATTGAATTCCCCGCCAGCTCCAGCTACCGAATAACTCTGACCGACATTATTAGATGTCCATCCGTTGAGTCCGTTTCTGAAGTCGGGGTTGCTGATGAGCGCAGTCACAATATAGTCACGGCTCTTGTATTCGCCACTGAGCACTTCCTCAGTAACATCCTCATAGTCGGTCAATCCATTATACCAGTAGTAGCGGGTTTCTGTAATACCGTTGATGTCGACAGTCTGATTGCCATTGTTATTGCCATCGTTGAAGATAATGTTCGTAGACTCAATGACTGGGATCTCCATGTACCAGAACTGGGCACCAGCCACTTCCTTCTGCTTAGTCATCTGAATGCCGGGCCAGTCAGCAATTGCTATGTTGCCCCATGTATATAAATAAGGTGCAACGACACAGTTCACATAGATGGTGATGGTGTCGGGAACAATTTCTTGCTCCTCAGGTGTCTCACCGCTGCTCCAGCCCAGACTACCGTTCACGGCTACCAGATAGCCCTTATTCATCTCGGGGGTAGTGCCCTTGTAGTTCACCAATGGTCCGCAGGCTATCACCTCGTCGCCCACCTGAACCATATTCTCCGAAGTGAACGACTCACCATTGAATGAAGATAGTTGATAAAGCTGGAAGTTAGTTGTCGTCTCTTCGCCCGTTTCTTTATCATAGCCGGTTTCAGACAGTATGACAGTAGCATTACCATAATTGGAATTAATGGTCACACTAGACACTGTACCCCTGACATAATAGGCATCAGAAGTCTGTGTTGTACCAACCGACTGGCAGACTTCTACCGCCTGGCCTACGGTGAGCGCTTTCTCATAGAGTTGTCTGTACTCCGTAGACTCCTCTCCGGAATTACCCATACCCATTACGGACGTAATTCCCTGTACTCCAGCCACAACTATCGCTGAGGCCAATAAGAGCACCGTCAAAAATAGATACTTCTTGTTCATAGCTAAAGGTTTTTTAATTAAAAAAATATTATTTGTTTGTTGATCTTTCTATCGCTATAGGCTAGCGGCGTTGCCGTTTGGAGACAATACACCGCGGCAAATATACGAAATAAAAATGAAACTTCCAAGCAAAAATTAAACTTTTTTAAGTGTAAATATACACACCTAGACTACTTTTGTTGACATAACGAATACAATCTGTTATTATGTATATAACATAATGTTTGATAATCTATCACAAAGAAGGGCCGACAGCACTCGTAGTCTGTCAGCCCTTTCTTCAATTCTTCAATTCTTCAATTTAGAAGGGTCCGTGGCCCATGCAGCTCGTCGTGGTGATGGCCGTCAGGAAGGCTGTGAGAGCGGCTACTATGACCTTCACCGCAATCTCAACAAAACTTTGTTTCTTCATAGTCTCAGGTTTCAAGTTTCAGGTTTAAAGAAGTGAGGGCTTCAGCCTTCAGACCTCGGCCCTCAAACTTCATCAGTTGGTGTCGCCAGCGTCGTCATCGTCGCCGTTGCCGCCGGTGTTTCCACCATTGCCTCCAGTGTTGCCACCGTCACCGCTGGGCGTTACGCTACCCGTGTTACCACCCTGGTTCTGGCTACCATTCTCCGTAGATTCGTTGTTCCCGTTCTCCGTGGTTCCATTTTCACCGTTCTCGTTCTCGGGGTCTT
>JAEEGH010001917.1_pt1 | contig 58106 bp, 50 predicted proteins | sample 9134181 | NCBI WGS metagenome assembly JAEEGH01 (sample SAMN16246544, study PRJNA631951) | gut metagenome | biome: gut microbiome; feature: rumen; material: DP-attached | host: Bos | place: Iran: Karaj | collected 2018-10
TAGTTTGACCTGATGTACTTAAAGCCCTGAGCAGGCTTCGGTATTTTCTGGGGCCTGTTCATGCTCCTGTTCCTGGTCGGCGGCGGAAACGGACTCAAGCAGATGCTCTCGATGAATTTCGAGGGATTCGCCACCAATACGATCGTCATCGTCTCCTCGAATACTTCCAAGCCCTGGAAGGGGATGAAGGAAGGCCGTTACTGGCAGCTCGACCGCAAGGACGTCGAACGGCTCCGCACGCTGGTGCCCGAACTCGACGTAGTGGCACCGCAGGTGAGCAACTGGGGTCAGACGGCCACGTATAAAGGGAACTCCTCGTCGGTTTCCATCAAGGGTATTTCCGGCGATTATCATAAAGTAGAGGCACCGCTGCTCAAATACGGCCGCACCATCAGCGATGCGGACGTGGAGCAGGAGCGCAAGGTCTGCGTCATCGGCAAACGGGTTTACAACGATCTCTTCCCGGAAGGCGACGACCCGTGCGGCCGCTACATCCAGGTGGGCTCTGTATTCCTGCGGATTATCGGCGTGGACTATTCGAGCGGCAACATCAGCATCAACGGCAGTGCTTCCGAGTCTGTCATGATGCCTTTCTCGGTGGCAGCCCAACTCTACAAGCGCGGCAACAATGTCGACATCATCTGCATGACCGGCAAGAAAGGCGTGAAGATGAGTACGCTGGAAGGCCGTATCCGCAGCATCCTGTCGCGCGAGCATCTTTTCGACCCGACCGACGACCAGGCGGTGATGGTGCTCAATACCGAACAGATATTCAGCATTGTGGATAACCTGTTCCGCGGCGTGAACTTCCTGATCTGGCTGGTGGGCATCGGTACGCTGCTGGCCGGCGCGGTGGGCGTGAGCAACATCATGATGGTGACGGTGCGCGAGCGGACCGTGGAGATCGGCATCCGCCGGGCCATCGGCGCCGTGCCGCGCGACATCCTCTCGCAGATCATCTGGGAGAGCGTGGCCCTGACCCTGGCCGCCGGCAGTGCGGGCATCGTGTTCTCGGTGCTGATCCTCAATGTGGTGGAGGCCCTCACCAAGCACCAGGCCGCGTTCCAGATCAGTTTCTGGACGGCTATCCTGGCGGCCCTCCTGCTCAGCGTGCTGGGCGTGCTGGCGGGCCTGGCTCCTGCCCTGCGGGCCATGAAGATCAAACCGGTCGATGCCATGCGAGATGAATGACGGATTGAAGAACAATATAATAAACGACAATATGAAAAAGTTTCTGAAGTACTTGCTGGTCGCCCTGGTCGCCATCGTGTTCCTGGGCACGTTCATCTTCCTCTTCGTGAAGTCCAAACCGAAGGAAGCGGTCTATCACGAACTCACCGTGGGGAAAGGGGACATCCAGCGGACAACCGTGGTGACGGGCAAGATTGAACCGCGCAACGAAGTGAACGTCAAACCGCAGATCAACGGCATCATCGCCGAGCTCTACAAGGAAGCCGGGCAGCAGGTGGAACGCGGCGAGGTCATCGCCAAACTGACGGTGATTCCCGACATGAACTCCCTGAGCGCCGCGCAGAGCCGCGTGCGTCTGGCCGAGATCAACCTCAAGCAGGCCCAGACCAACCTCGACCGTGAGAAGGCGCTTTACGAAAAGGACCTGGTCAGCGCCGAGGAATACGACAAGGTGGAGCAGCAGCTCAACCAGGCCAAGGAAGAGCGTGCCGCCGCGCAGGAAGCCTTGGAAGTGGTGCGTGACGGTGTATCGAAGTCGAACGCCAAGTCGAGCTCCACGCTGGTCCGCTCGACCATCACCGGCCTGATTCTCGACATCCCCGTGAAGGTGGGCAACTCCGTGATCCAGGCCAATACGATGAACGACGGTACGACCGTGGCCACCGTGGCGAACATGAACGACCTGATCTTCGACGGCCATATCGACGAAACCGAGGTCGGCGCGCTTGAAGAAGGAATGCCCGTGCTCATCAGTATCGGCGCCCTGCAGGACTATTCGTTCGACGCTACGCTCGAGTACATCTCGCCCAAGGCTGTGGAAAGCAACGGTGCCAACCAGTTCGAGATCAAGGCCGCTGTCAAGGCCGATCCGGCCCGGAAGATCCGCTCGGGTTACAGCGCCAACGCGGAGATCGTGCTGCAGCGGGTCGAGCAGGTGCTTTCCGTGTCGGAGAGCGCCCTGGAATTCTCCGGCGACTCGACCTTCGTTTACAAGAAAGGTGCTGATGGCACTTTTGTCCGCACGGCCGTGACCACGGGTGTGAGCGACGGCATCAACATCGAGATCAAGGACGGTCTCCAGGAAGGCGACATCGTCCGCGGCAACCAGATTATCGAGGAGAAGTAATATGAAAAAGATCCTATTCGTCCTGCTCGGGCTGACCGCCATCCTGCCCGGTCTTACCGGACAGCAGGCAGCTGCCCAGCCGCTGGGAGGCTCTCCCTGGACCCTCTCGGAGTGCATCGCCTACGCACTGGAGCACAGCCTCACCGTGCAGCAGAGCGCCCTGCAGGTCCAGCAGCGCGAAGTCGCGCTCAGCACGGCCCGTGCCAGCCGTCTGCCCGGCGTGTCGGCCAACGCTTCCCAGAACTTTTCGTTCGGGCGCGGCCTGACCGCCGACAATACCTACGCCAACACGAATACCACCAACACGGGTTTCAGTCTGGGTGCCGACATGGTCCTGTTCAACGGTATGCGCCACCAGAACAACATCGCCCTGAGCAAGCTGAACCTGGAGGCTGCCACGCAGGACCTGGAGAAAGCGCGCGATGACATCCGCATCGCGGTGGCCCAGGCCTATATCCAGATCGTTTATAAGCAGGAGATTCTGGAGGTGGCTGAACGTCAGGTAGGAATCGACTCGCTGCAGGTGGAGCGCCTCGATGCGATGATCCACAACGGGAAGGCCGCTCCGGCCGATCTTGCGGCCCAGAAGGCCACCCTCGCCCAGAGCCGGCTGACCGCCGTGCAGGCCGCCAACAGCCTGCAGCTGGCGCGGCTGGACCTGGCCCAACTGCTGGAGCTTCCTTCGCCCGAAGGCTTTATGGTGGCGATTCCGGCACTCCGGGATCCAGTGCTGCCGCTCATCAGCCCCGAAGATATCTATGCGGAAGCGGTCGGCATCAAGCCTGCCATCCAGGCTGAAGAGACCCGGCTCGCCTATGCGTCGCGCAACATTGCGTATGCAAAAGGCGGTTATCTCCCGACCCTTTCGCTCAACGGAGGCCTGGGTACGAACTACTATACCAGCTCGGGTTATCCCAGTGCCGACTTCTGGACACAGCTGAGCAACAATTTCAGCCAATATGTGGGAGTAACGCTCAGCGTGCCCATCTTCTCGCGGATGAACAACCGCAACCAGGTACGGACCGCAAGGCTCAACTACTCGACGCAGCAGCTGCAGCTCGACCAGGCCAAGAAAAAGCTCTTCAAGGAAATCCAGCAGGCCTGGTACAATGCCGTGGCTGCCCGGACCAAGTTCGAAAGCAGCGTCGAGGCCGAGGCGGCCGCCTCCCAGAGCCTTTCCCTGATGCAGGCCAAGTACGAGAACGGCAAGGCTACCATCACGCAGTTCAACGAATCGAAGAACCAGTACCTGAAAGCCGCTTCCGACCTCGCACAGGCACGCTGCGAGGCCCTGTACCAGGCTGCACTGATTGATTTTTATCGCGGAAAAGACATACAGCTATAATCCTATGAAAAAGACCCTCAACATCGGCATCGGCGGCAAGAGCTTCATTATCGATGAAGATGCACATGCACGCTTGCAGAAATACCTCGAAACGTTCCGTTCGCGGCTCACGGGCGGGCAGGGCGAAGAGGTGATGGACGAAATCGAAGCCCGCATCGCGGAGCTTCTGCTCTCGAATCTCGGTTCCAGCCAGCAATCCGTGAGCCTGGCCCTTGTGAACCGTATCACGCAGCAACTGGGCATGCCCGACGGCAAACCCGAATTTGAAGAATATAACGACAATAAGGAGGAACAAACCATGAACCCTGTCAAAAAACTGTATCTGGATGTAGAATCCCGCAAACTGGGCGGTGTCTGCAGCGGCCTCGCGGCCTATTTCGACATCGATGTGACCTTGATCCGCATCATTTTCATCGCCCTGCTGATCTGCGGCAGCTTCGGATTCTGGCTCTATCTGATCATCTGGATCGTAGCACCGAAGGCTGTGACCCCCGCACAGAAGTGCGAACTCCGCGGCTGGGAGACAACGGCCGAGAACCTGGCAAAATTCACCGACAGTTCAAAACGATAACAAGATGGAAATCAACACTGAGAACGTACGGTCGCAGATGCGGAAAGGGGTGCTGGAGTATTGCATCCTGAGCATCCTGGACAAGCGGGAAGCTTACGCCTCGTCGATCATCGAGGAGCTCAAGGGCGCCAACATGATCGTGGTGGAAGGTACCCTCTATCCGCTGCTCATCCGCCTGAAGAACCAGGGATCCCTGGCATACCGCTGGGAGGAGTCCCCGCAGGGACCTCCGCGGAAATACTATTGCATCAGCGAGGATGGCAGGAGGCTTCTGCAGGAGATGGACTCCTCGTGGAACGATTTGGTAGACACCATTAAAACCTTGAAGCAATGACGGAAGTACAGAAAGTAAGTATCGGCGGATACGCCTTCACCCTGGAAGTGGAGGCCTACAACATCGTCAAGCAATATCTCGACGAACTGAACGAGTACTATGCTGCCCGCGAAGGCGGTACGGAAATCATGGAAGGCATCGAGGAACGGATGGCCGAACTGCTCTACGAAAAATGCGCCGACGACGGCGTGGCTTCGGTCGCGGAAGTGGAGGACATCATCGCCACCCTCGGCAAACCCTCTGCCATTGAATCGGAGGACGATCCGCAGCCGAAATCTTTCGTAGACGAAGCTTCCGCCAAGCCGAAAGAGAGGAAACGCTTTTACCGCGATCCGACCAACAAGATCCTGGGCGGCGTCTGCAGCGGCCTGTCGGCGTACTTCAAGTGTGACGTGGTCCTGGTCCGCATCATCTTCATCGGCTTATGGATGCTCACGGGTGCGCTCAGCTGGCACGTCGGCCACGGCAGATGGGTCTTCGGCTGGAACCTCGGCTCCTGGATGCCGATCCTCTATATCATCCTCTGGATTGCGATGCCCGAAGCCAGGACCGTGAAGCAGCGCTGGGAAATGGGCGTCACCAATCCGCCTGCCGGAAGCCAGCCGGTCGGCAGCGACCTGGGCCGCGTGCTGCGCGTGCTCATCGGTTGTCTGCTGCTGATTATCGGCGTGAGTGGCCTGACCTTCGGCATCGCCGCCATTTTCGGCTACCGTCTCTTCGACTGGAATATGCTCAAGGACGTGTATGATGAAATTGCCGAGAGCGCACCGTCAGTGCTGCCTATGCTGGGATCGGTGGCCTACAAGATCGTCTTGCTCCTGATCTACTTCCTCCCGATGCTGGGCATGGTGTACGGCGGAATCATGATGGTCTTCAATCTGAAGTCCCCCTCCTGGCGTCCCGGCCTTGTGATCTTCCTGCTCTGGGTCATCGCCCTGGTAGTCTTCATCGTCCTGACCATCATGGGTTTCTTCAACGCCGAGATCTGGACCTGACCCGACCGGGCCTCATTTCCAGAATCGCGACGTGATGTCTTCCAGCGTCTCTCCCGTCACACGGTAGAGGCGCTGGTTGGTTGTACGGCTTTTGAGGCCGCCGAGGGAAGCGATGTAGGGGCCGGTCTTGATGTAATCGTAGTGGCAGAGGGCGTCGGCTGAGGGAAGGTAGTCGCGGCCGGACCACCAGGCGCTGCGCAGCCCCATCTCCTGCTTGATATAGGCGCAGATTCCTTCTACGGCGGCCGGATCGGCGTCGCCGCCCATCAGGCAGATGCAGGTCACCTCGCCGGCATATTCCCGATAGATGCGCTTGAGCAGCGTTTCGTCGAGCGGTATGCCGATGTCTTCCCACAGGTGCGGGCTGTGACAGCCGGGGCAATGAACGGGACACCCGGTGAGGTTGACGGCCAGCGTCACCTCATCGGGTATCTCCTGGAATACGATGTCGTAGTTGTAAACCTTAAGCATCCTGGGCCACAGGCTCCGCGACCGGCTCGGGCTCCAGCGGCTGGGGTGCCGGCCGGTTGATGTTGTAATAGAAGCGGCGGGCGGCCTCCTTCTGGCGCGGCTGCGAGAAGCTGCTGACGCGTTTCATGTAGCCGATGATGCGGGTGGCGTAGTCCACGTCGTGGCTGCCGCACTTCGGGCACTCGTGCAGGTAGCGCTTGTCGATGTGTCCGCAGGTGTTGCAGATGGTGTTGGGGATGTTGAAGGTGAAGTAGTTGCATCCTTCCTTGGCTGCGACGCGGAGCAGCTGGCGGTACTGGCTCTGGCTCAGGTGTTCCTCCAGGTTCATGTGGAGCGCGCTGCCGCCCGTCAGGTGTTCGATGTACTTGCTGCCGTGGAGACGGAACTTGTCAAGGATGTTGAGGTTCGGGTCTTCCACGATGTAGAAGTAGCTGTTGTAGCAGTCGCGGGGGACGATGTAGCCGTCTTCGCGGTCCCATTTCGCGTGCTTGACGCCCACGTTTTCGGCGGGGATCATCTCGCAGTTGAACATCACGTCCTTGGTGCGGTACTTCTTGTTGAGGCGCTCGATCATGCCGAGGACGCCTTGGACGAAGGCCACGTAGTCGGGGTTGTCGGTGATCTTGATGCCCATGAACTCGGCGGCTTCCACCAGGCCGTTCACGCCGATGGTCAGGTACTGGCGGCCGATGTTGATGAAGCCGGCGTCGAAGAGCGGGAGCATGCCCTTCTCCATGAGGTCGCGCAGGTTCTCGTTGTAGGCCAGCTGCACCTTGTGCATGAGGTCCACCACGTCTTCCAGGTATTCGAGGTACGGGATGCCCTTCTTGAAGGCGTACTGGACGCAGCGGTTGAGGTTGATGGTCAGCACGCTCTTGCTGCCGGTGCTCACGCCGCCGGCGCCGAGGGTGTAGCTGAAGCCGTTGTCCTGGATCTCGTTGCGCAAGCGGCAGCAGGAGGCCAGGGAGTCGGCGTTGTCGCTCATGTAGGTGAAGAAGCTGTGGCCTTCACTGTACATCTTGGCGGTCCAGTCGGCGTATTCGGGATCCTTGGCGTCGCCGTTTTCGGTCAGGAGGGCCATCGTCTCGACCGGGAAGGTGAGGATGGTCTTCGTGCGCTCGGCGTTGAACCAGACCATGAATCGCTTCTGGAGCCAGTTGAGGGAATCCCAGTGCGGACGGCTGCCGTCGGGGAAACGGAAGTCGCCGAAGATGCTCTCGAAGTAGTAGCGGTCGTAGTAGGAGATGTTCCAGAACACGGACTGGAAGTTGCGCGCGCCGGTAGGCTGGTTGATGGAATAGACGATCTGCTCGAAGCAGTCGGTGATGACCTTGTCGATGCTGCGGTGCTTCTTGGAAAGATCCACGACCTCGTCGGCCCGCAGGTAGTAATCCTCGCCGAACTCCTGCTCGATGAAATAGTTCATGTACATCAGGAACTCAGGGGTGGCGCAGGCGCCGCTCAGCATGCTCGAGACGATGAAGACCAGGTTGACGAAGCCGCCGCAGAAGCTCTTCAGGTTCTTGGCGGGCGTAGAGTTGCCGCCGACCGGAATGGTGCCCTGCAGGAGCCAGGGGTACATGGTGATGCTGGCGCAGTAGTTGGCCAGGCTGGTCTCGTCGTTCTTGTAGATGAAGTGCTTGTTGAGCAGCTCGAGGTAGCGGTCGGAAAGTTCCTTGCCGTACATCTCGCGGATGCGGTCGGTGAGCAGGCGGCGGTTCAGGCGGATGAAGCTGGCCTTGGGGAGCTCGCCGATCAGGGTGGCGATGTTCTTCTTCTCGACGTTGGCGTTGGCGTCGTACTTGCTGCCGGTGGCAGGGTTGGAGGCCGAGCAGTAGTCGATCAGGAAATTCAGACGGTCGCGCACCTCACGGTCTTCGGTGTGGTGCTGCCGGTAGAGCATGTAGGCTTTCGCCACGGCGAAGTAGCGCTCGCTCATGAGCGAGATCTCCACCTGGTTCTGGATTTCTTCCACATGCATCCCGTTGGAGATGTGGACGCGGCTGAGGATGTTGGTCAGGGTTTCTTCGGTCGCAAAGCTGCCGGAGGCGAGGAAAGCTTTGCGGATCGCATTCTTGATCTTTTCAAGAGAGAAAGGGGCACGCTTGCCGTCCCTTTTGATGATGTAAAGGTCAGTATATTCCATAAACATTTGCGCGTGAGCGCATTATGAGGTGATGTGTTCGGTTTTCGGGAAATCCGTCATACAAAGTTAAACAAAAAAAGACCGGTTGATACGACAACCGGTCAATTTTTGTAACAAAAATGTTTTTGTTATCTGAACTTCAGGAATTCGACGTCCTTGCTGGCGCGGTCGGCCAGTTTCTCGTTCTTCTTGACGATTTCCATGGCGGCGTTGTAAGCGTTCACATCACCCTTGCGGGCAGCGATGATGGCCTTCTTGTAGTTGCACTTCGGGCAGTTGCCCTTGATCGTTGCGGAGGCCTTGTCGAGCTGGTCGGTCAGGAGGTAGGCGATGGTCTCGTTGTGCGTACCCGAGCCGGCGAGCTTGGTGACGGCGTCGTTGTACTTGCCGTTGAGGATGTCGAGCGTACCCTGGTTGATCTTGCCGTGCTTGCAGGTAACCTTGGCGAACCACTTGGCGGCTTCGTCGAGCTTGCCGTCACGCATGGCGAGAACGCCCATCACGTTGTCGTAGCAGTTGCCTTCCTTCTTCTCCATCTTGTCGAAGGCATCCTTGGCAGCCTTGTTGTCACCCTTGTCGAGGTAAGCCACACCGAGGTTGTACTTGGCCTTGTCGGTGCCGTACTTCTTGACAGCCTGCTTGTAGATGGCGATCTTGCTGTCGATGTCCTTGGCGTTGGCAGCGGCTCTCAGGAGAGCGGGCTCGTCGAGCACGTCGATGTTGTTGTCCACGAGGTCGGCCAGTTCTTCAGCGGTGTAATTGGTGTACTCCACGTTGGTGATGAAGCGGGCGCGGCGCAGCTGCGGGAGGATATTGGTCTTCAGGGCCGAATAGACAGCGGACATGTTCTTGATCTCACGCTCGCGGACGTTCGGGTCGCTGTACATCGACAGGACGCGGAGGATCAGCTCCTTGTCTTCGATGTTGGAGTTGTTCACCAGTTCCTGGAAGCCTTCCCAGTCCTCACCGATCGTACGGGAGGTCACGTTGCCGGCGTCGAGTTTCTTGGTGATGGTGTTGAAGGCCTTGTTGGCGCTCTTCTCACGGTTGGCGGAGAGCTTGTTGTTGAGGGCTTCGGGGCCATCCGGGGAAGCGTAAGCCACGATCTCGGTGCCCTTGACTTCACGGCGCTCGTCGGCGGCCAGGGCCTTGAGGGCTTCCTGGAAGTCTTTCACGTCGTTGCTGCGGAGCTCGGAATTGCGGACGTCGGAGCTGTTGATCAGATACATGATCTGGGCTTCGGCGGTCTCGGGGATCACTTCCTGATAGCCGTCGGCCATGTAGTGGTAGCTGCCCTCGGTGTCGGCCAGCATGTAGGTGGTGTTGGCACCGTCGGCGATCTTGATGTCGGCGGGATACACGAATTCCGCACCTTTATAATAGACCTTCGCGCGGCCTACCAGTTCGGATTTCTCCATACCCGGGACATAGTCGAAATGGACTTTCTCGGTGATGGTGGCACCGGCCTTGGTGACGGTCTTGAAGTTGTCGGTGACTTTCTCGCCCTGATATACGAACGGCTTGCCGACGGCTTCACCGCCGACATAGAGGAGCACGGGGGTCACCTCGAGCGTGGCCTTCGGGAGGAAGTACTCCGGCGGGAAGGTCACGGATACGGTTGCGTCGATGTTGCCGGCGATGACCTCAAGCACTTCCGGATTGCACTTGATGTCGATCTGGTCGGCAGCGTCGATCATCTTCTGGGCGTTGGTGCAGGACGCCATCCCAAAAGCGATGACTGCGATGAGCAGCAGGTTGGAAACTAATTTTTTCATAAAAACGTCTTTATTTGTGAAATTTTATCAGTATGTCTTCCTTTGTGGTTTATCATACAAATGTATGCTTTTTTTCCTAACTTTGCAAATATGGATTTGAATCAGATCAAGCAGCGCTTCGGCATCATCGGAAACGACCCCGAGCTCGACCGTGCCCTCGAAATCGCCCGCCAGGTGGCCCCTACCAACCTGTCCGTCCTGGTCACGGGTGAGAGCGGTACGGGCAAGGAGGTCATTCCGCAGATCATCCATCAGAACAGCGCGCGCAAACATAAAGCATACCTCGCCCTGAACTGCGGCGGTATCCCTGAAGGGACCATCGATTCCGAACTGTTCGGACACGAAAAGGGCTCCTTCACCGGCGCCATCGAGACACGCAAAGGCTATTTCGAAGAAGCCGATGGCGGCACGCTCTTCCTTGACGAAGTGGCGGAACTTCCGCTCTCCACCCAGGTGCGTCTGCTCCGCGTCCTGCAGACAGGCGAATTCATTAAGGTCGGTTCGGCCAAAGTGCAGAAGACCGACGTGCGCGTGGTCGCCGCCACCAATGTCAATCTCCTGAACGCCATCCGCGACGGCAAATTCCGTGAAGACCTCTACTACCGGCTCTGCACCGTCCCGATCACCATCCCGCCCCTGCGCGAGCGCAAGGGCGACATCAACCTGCTGTTCCGCAAGTTCGCCCTGGATTTCGCCGACAAGAACATGGTCCCGGCCGTCCGGCTGACGCCCGAGGCGCAGGAGCTGCTCCGCTCCTACCGCTGGCCGGGCAACATCCGCCAGCTGCAGAGCGTGGCCAACCGCATCTCCGTGCTGGAGACCAACCGGACCATCACGGCCGAAGTGCTCTCGCGCTACCTTCCTTCCGAAGGCGCCTCGAACCTCCCCGTGCGGACCGGCGAGGCCGGAAACGACTACCTGAGCGACCGCGACATCATCTTCAAGATCCTCTACCAGCTCCGGCGCGACATCGACCAGATCAAGGCACAGCTGGAACAGCTGCCGGACGAAAGGGATGAAGCTGAACCGCAGCAGTCGGGCCATCTGCTGATCAGCCCGGAAGACGTCCATAGCGCCGTCCCGCACGAAGAGAACTATCCCGTGCAGGACGCTCCCGCCTCGATCCACGACGTCAGCGCGGAGCTCATCCGCAAGGCGCTGGAACGGCACGGCGGCCGCCGCAAGCCCGCCGCCGAAGAACTCGGCATCTCGGAACGCACCCTTTACCGCAAAATCAAAGAACTCGGCATCCAATGAAACGGCTCTCCCGCATCCTGCTCATCCTGACGGCAGTCTTCGCCCTGACCGGAGGCTGCGGCATCTATACCTTCAGCGGCACCTCGATCCAGGCTGATGTGAAAACCATCTGCATCAAGCCGGTGGTCAACAAGGCGACCAAGGTCAACCCGGCCCTGGCCAACCAGCTGACCGAGGAGCTCAACGACAAATTCCGCAAACTCACCAAACTGGAGCAGGTGGTCGACGAAGAAGACGGACATCTGGTCCTGGAAGTGTCGATTGACTCCTACGACGTGCGGGCCACGGCCGTGACGGCCGATGAAGTGGCCGCCATGAACCGCCTGACCGTCACCTGCAAGGTCCATTTCGAGAACAAGCTCCACGAGGAGGACAACCTGGAGCAGTCTTTCGCCTCCTACGAAGACTACGATTCCAACAATCCCCTCGACATGGTGGAGGGACAGCTCTGCGAGACCATCGTCAAGAAACTGGCCGAAGACATCTTCAACGCAACCGTCGCACAATGGTAGACCTGAGCCGGATCACATCCACCGAACTGCAGCAGCTGCTGGAAGACCACCCGTGGTTTACCGTGGCGCGTCGCGAGGCGATCGCCCGGCAGGGCGGTGACGAAGCAGCGCTCCGCCGTGCCGTCGGCCGCGATGCCATCTTCTTCCTCTCCCGCGATGAAGTGTTCCGTCTGCTTACGGGCAAGGTTCCCGTGGCGGAAGAGCCCGTGGCGGCCCGTCCGGCGCGTCCCCAGTACTATGTGGTGGGGGGCGATTATTTCGGCAAGGAAGACTTCGAGCGGCTGGAACAGGAAGGCTTTTCCGTCACCACGCCGGTCTTCGGCGCCCGTGCGGGCAGCGTGGAATACGCCCCGGCCGTGGCTGAAGAGGTGGACGCCGACAAGACGCTGGTCAGCGAAACGCTGGCCCGGATCTACGCCCAGCAGGAGCTTTATCAACGATCCATAGACATTTACAAGAAACTAATTTTGCTATTTCCAGAAAAAAGTGCTTATTTTGCGACTCTTATCGAAAAAGTAAAAGAAAAAAAACAATAAGACCCATGCAAGCATTGTATATCGCACTCTCCGTCATCATCGTGATTGCGAGTATTCTCCTGACCATCGTCGTCCTTCTCCAGAACTCCAAGGGAGGCGGACTGGCCGCCAACTTCGCAGCCGGCAACCAGACCTTCGGCGTCCGTCAGACTGCCGACTTCCTCGAGAAAGCGACCTGGACCCTGGCCATCGCCATCATCGTCCTGAGCGTCGTAGCCACCTTCGTGATTCCCGAGCGCAGCAGCCGCCATTCCAACATCAAGAACCAGATCGAACAGACGGTTCCCGTGGAAGGCATCCCGGAAATCCCCAGCGCCCTTCCGACCGACGGAGAAAACAACTAGGAGATTACTTACAGTGAGAGAGCTTCAAGTTGAGAAGCCGGCTCCCTTCAGGGCCGGCTTCTTTGTAACCCTCCTCCTGTCGGTTCTTCTGACAGGATGTGAAAACCATAGCGCGCGCACGACGCTGACCACGGCCGAATCCCTGCTGACAGACCAGCCGGAAGAAGCGCTGGCCCGGCTTCAAGCCATTGACAGCACCGATCTCAATACGGCCAAACTTCGCGCTGATTTCGCGTTGCTCCACGCAATGGCCCTCGACAAAAGCTGGATCGATACGACAGATGTCGAAGTCGTGATGCCTGCGGTCCGCTATTACGATCGGCGTAAACCCGTGTCCCGGCGTGCTAAACCTCACTATTACCTGGGTCGAATCCAATATAACGCCCGTCACTATGATGAAGCTATCATTTCTTTCACCCGCGCCAAGGAATATGCTGCCAATCTGGACGACAACAGGTTCAAGGCCCTGATCAATCAGGCCATTTCTGACACTTATAACGGCACATACCTTTATGAAGAGGCGTTGCCATATTCCGAGGAGGCATATCGATATGGATTGTTGGCAAAAGACACTTTGCTGGCAAATGCAAGTCTGTACAGAATTGCACAATTACATAAAAATTTGAACAATTTGCACGAGGCAGATTCCATTTATAAAGCATTACTACAAGTAGAATCCCTCAATCCTCAGACAAAAGCTGCAATGCTTGCAGATTATGCCTTATTGTCCATTGCCTATAAGGATGATGCCAACAGAGCACTTGAACTTTTTGAGTTGTCTCTTTCTCAAGGAAAAGTTTTCTATAACTATAATCATTTGGGCGCCTACGCATATTGCTTATATCGGACCGGTCAGATTCAAAAAAGCGAACATATATTTCAACTAATGGAGAGGGCGGGGTTGAAGGATCAGTACGTGTATCAGATTTGGAAGAGTCGTATAGAACGGTTGAACAATGATTATAGAACCGCTTACGAGCTATTGGAGAAATCGTCGCAGGAGCAAACCGAGGGCGTAATGAAACTTCTTCGGCAATCAACGGTCAAAGCCCAGCGAGATTTCTTTTCGCTCCAAAGCGAAGCATTGCAGAAAGAAAACAGCTTGCGGCGATGGCTCAACTTTCTGTCCGTCTTGCTTTTCATTACAGCGGCAACGATTGTTTGGATCATTCTCAGGCAGTATCGTGAACGGATCCGTCGCCAGAATCAAAATCTGATGGAAACCGTTCAAGATTTGATGAATTTGCAACAAATCAACGATTCCAACGAGAAGACCATCCGGCAGCTGACAATTGATTCGGATGTTGAACGACAACGCATCAAACAAGAATTTTTCCATTTTTCACAAGAAAACTTCAAGGAACTGAGCGACTTGTGCACGACCTACTACAAGACGGAGGGGCGCTCAACGCAAGCCAATGTCGTATGTGGCGAAGTTCGCGGGTATCTGAAAAGAATCGGGATAGAAGGTGATCGCTACCCGTCTTTGGAGCAGCGCGTGAATGACTTGTTCGACCATGCGATGGAGCATTTCCGTACTGAACATCCAAAACATCGGGAACAGTACTACCAGATTGTCTGTTTCCTCTTTGCCGGGTTCAAGATCAAGACTATTGCACTGCTGCTTCACCTTGACGAACAAGCCATCTATCAAACGAAATGGAGACTGAAAAAAGAAGTCGAAACAAATCCCACCCCTCATCAAGACGATTTCCTCGCTCTCCTGAAAGAAACTTCATGACGCACTTTGCGTCCGTTTTTTTAAAATTATAGTTTTTTGTTTACAAATCGGCCCCAGATTATCTTCTGGGGCCGATTTTGATTCTCATTTGAGAGTTTTTCCCACCCCTCCAAATCTCATTTCCCGCCATATTCCTCATACCTTTGCGAAGAAAAATCAAACAAAAAGCAAAGATGAAAAAACAATTATTTAGAGGCCTCCGATTACTAATTGCAATGACGATTTCATTGTTACAAGCCATTCCATCGACAGCAATGCCGTCAAGGATTGAAAATGGCGATGAAGATGAAGAAGTAGGAGAAGAAATCATCATAACTCCTTATCATACAAACGGTGAAAGCCATAGTCGGTCCGGTGTTGTTATTCCTTTTGAGGCCCACTACTTATCTTCGTTTAACTGTGTCCGCCTCGATATTCTTTCTCCCATGGAAAGCGTGAGTGTTCAACTTAGCAATCTATACACTGGACAAACATCCTTTTTTAGCATTGTATCTGCCGAAACCGTCTACTTGCCCATAACCCACGGAACTGGTTTATATTCTATTGAGTTTTATATCAACAATACTATACAATATTCTGGTTTATTTATTGTTTATTAATCTTTTGACCATGAAGCACAAGACTTTTTATCTACTCTTATTCATTTTCTTTCTTTCGATAATAGTAACCTCCTGTTCTTTATCTGAACCCTGCACAGAAGAGGATCTTACCTTACCCATGAAGGAAGAATCAACCGATGTTCGAACTATTGAGGAGGCCCTTACTCTTCTCGATAATTTCATGACAGAAGTATGCATAGACACGAAAAGCGAGGAAAAGAGAAAAACGGGTTCGGTTGAGATATATTACAGTCCTTTTTCACAAAAAGATCATCCTGTCCCCGAAGCATACCTTGTCAATTTTGAGGATAGTGCAGGTTTTGCTGTTCTTAGAGCAAATACTGAGGGTGATCCCATAATTGCCCTAACGGAGTCCGGTGCAACAACTTGGGATAAATTATTGAATACAACTTTTGAATCTGTAAGAGAACTTGATGAAGGTGAAGAATCATCCATTAGTCCGGATCAGATGATGTCTCTTTGTATTCGAAGCGCTCTTTTTGGACAATCTATAGAAGACCAGGAAGAAGAGACAAAAAGCGGAACCTATTATAATCAAGTACTTCCATTAACACCTTCTTTAAAATTTGAACAAATAAGAACGTTTTGTCATAAAAACAATCATTCTTTTGTCACTGCTGGTTGTGCGGCAGTCGCTTTGGCAACAATTGTGGCATACCATAAGTATCCAAAATTACGAGTCGATTATAAATTGATTGATTATACCAAAGTGAACTACTACGATGGCACTGGTTATTGGTATTTTTTTGATGATGGCCATGAATTATATATCCAGCCGTCTGACTACTTTATGAATTACCATCAGATTCCAGCCAACCTCAGTGTCGCGGAAATGATTGCTCTTTTGCCGATGATAAGTTCGAATATCTATTCGAATCATACATTATATGACGACCCTATTGAGGATTCTCCGTATAAAAAAACACAATATAAGTTAATATCAGGGTTGTATTATATATTGAACAACTCGTTTGATAGCTGGGGCGGCACCGGCGTGTTACCAGCAAATTTCAAAAGCGGCATGGAAGACTTGGGTTATACAAATGTGTCCAAAACAACCACAACATCCTTGACAAGTACCCAAATATCAACGATCCAAACGATGCTGAATAATAATAAGCCTGTTGTAATGTGTGGCTACACTGTTGTAGATCCTTTGAACAGCCATTATTGGGTTATTGATGGTATTAGAACAACTTCCGATAACAAGACTCATGTTCATTGTAACTGGGGGTGGGGTGGTGATTATAATGGCTGGTTCCTGACGGACTGTTTAAGAAAAACGGAAGCCGTTGAATATGATTCGAAATCAACCAATAGCGGAAATAGCGGAAACGCTTGGAATAATTTAGTTGTTTTCCAATATAACAAAGGAACATCAACAACAACGTATAGCGTTTCAGACTTCTACCAATTCCATCGTGCTACGTATCAATAAGGCCTAGTTTTTGCGAAGCGCTATCACATGAAACACTATTCTCTGTTCTTTCTTCTGCTATCTTTCCTTTTTTGTGGAGGGTGTCAAGAGACAAAGCAGGCGGTCGAAATAAGTTATGCTCATTTGTATGGGGTTGACAGTATCACCGTTGAGAGCAAGTCAATGGCTATCATTCCCTATTATTCTCGTGTCGAAGATGATAGTTCGCGACGTGCTTTTTATGCAGACCTTGACACTTCTCTTCTTTATCAAGGGGTTTTGTATCAAGACTTTGCAGACGATTTGCGGAATAATTGGTGCGCGCTGGACTTGCGGATTAACAATATAGAGATAACTTCGCTGATTAACCTTGATAGCCAACATCCAGCTGGTTCGATTGTTAACGATTTGTTTTCCATTCGTTACTTCTATAAATTACATCCTGTCGAGAAATCGCTTGCGTCTTTCCATTATGGAGACTTGATGTTATGCGACTTGTACTTCTCATCACCCGTTCTATTGTTATGTTTGAAAACAGAAGATAAGGATAACTATTTGGCTCAGCCCGGACCCTGCTTTGAAATACGAATCAAGGATGCTTTTGGGAAGGAGTTTTCAGATAGGTTTTAATTCATTGGCCTCAGAACGCCTTCTGAGGCCGATTCCATAACAATGCCGCGAATTAATACCCTATTAGTATGAGAATAAACACAGCCTTTTTACTCTTTACATTCTTCCTTTGCTCGAATGTGGCCTATGGTCAACGAGGTGAAGGGATTGTTCATTCTTATCATTCCTTGTCAGTGACTGTTCTTGGGGTGGAGTACGGGTATGAACAATCGTTGGCTGATTATTGGTCGATTCTAGGCCGGGTTGGCATGAGTAGCAATAGTTTTGACTATCGGAGTTCCTTTTCGGGGTTTACCGTGAAAACAAATGTGGATGCAGTTGTTACGCTCGAACCGAGGTATTATACAAGTATGGGACGACGCGTACGCCTTGGTAGGACTACACATAATAACTCTTCTGATTATATATCTGTCAGAGCGCAATACCTTATCGGAGAGAACAAGTTTACGATTACTCCACTTTATGGCATCCGACGCAGCGAGACCAGACACTGGTTTCATGAATTTGCGTTCGGTCCGCGATGGACGATAGGACAAGGGATATCTCCGTCGTTTATCTATCGGTTAGGCTACCTGTTCTAAAGCATTCGGGCAAGGTCTCATTTTATAGGCGAGACCTTGCCCGTGGTTATTGGGCGAGAGGTATCTGTGCACTGATTTTGAATGGCAAGGTCCCGCCTATAAAATGAGACCTTGCCCGCTCGGTTTTTCCAGATCGCTGGAGGGGATTACGGACCGGTTCTGAAAGTGATGTCTACTGCCGGGCAACGAGCCGGCGGGTGACGGGGTCGAAGCGGAGGGTGTCGTTTCCGAAGAAGCGTTCGAGGGAGCCGTCGGCGATGAGGGAGTCGGGGGCGCCGCAGATCAGGGGAGAGGCGGAGCCATCAGAGGCGGCAGAGCTGTTGGGAGTGGCAGATCCTTCGGGGGAGATGGCGGGGAGGAGCCAGAGTCGGTCGGCGGTCTGGAGGGCGGTGTCGAGGTCGTGGGTGGAGAGGAGGACGGCCTTACCTGCTTCGTGGGCCAGGCGGCGGAGCGAGAGCATGGTCTCGAGGCGGCTGGTGACGTCGAGGAAAGCCGTAGGCTCGTCGAGCAGGATGATGGGGCATTCCTGGGCCAGGGCTTTGGCGATGAAGGCTTTTTGGCGTTCGCCGTCGCTGAGTTCCGCTACGTGGTTTTCCGCCTTGTGGGCGATGCCGACCGCTTCCAGGGCGGCGCGGACGGCGGCGTGGTCTTTCTCCCGCAGGGTTCCGAAAAAGCCCGTATGCGGATAGCGGCCCAATGAGACCAGGTCGTAGACGCTGATGCCGCCGGCCTGGGTGCGCTCCGTCAGCACGACGCCCACGCGGGCGGAAAGCTGCTCGGGCGAGTAGTCACGCAGCGGTCGGCCGTCGATGCGCACTTCTCCGTCCAGGGGCGCCAGCAGTCCGCAGAGCGTTTTCAAAAGCGTGGATTTACCGGCGCCGTTGCGGCCAAGCAGGCAGGTCAGTTCGCCCGGGAAGAGTTGCAGGTCCAGCCCCGGATGCACCGTGTGCCGTCCGCCCCGGCCGGTGTAGCCGATTGAGAGCGAGCGGGTTTCGATGACGGGGTGTTTTTCCATGGAACTCAGTTGAAATAGTGGATATTCTTGCGGTTGACGATGACGTAGATGATGACCGGGGCGCCGACGATGGGCGTGATGGCGCTCAGCGGCAGCAGGTTGCCTGAACCCGGCAGCACGGTCAGGATGCTGCAGAGCAGGGCGATGCAGGATCCGGCCAGCAGGGTGACGGGCAGCAGGTGCCGGTGGTTGGCGCTGCCCAGCAGCAGGCGCGCGATGTGCGGAACGGCCAGGCCGATGAAGGAGATGGGACCGCAGAAGGCTGTGACGACGGCCGTCAGCACGCCGGTGCAGATCAGGATCAGCACCCGGGCGCGGCGGACGTTGACGCCGAGGTTCGTGGCGTAGGATTCGCCGAGCAGCAGCGCGTTGAGCGGCTTGATGAGCAGCAGCGAGGCGGCCAGTCCTGCCAGCGAGAAGCCCGCCAGCCAGGGAAGTTTGCCCAGCGACACGCCGCTGAAGTCGCCCATACCCCACATCACATATTGGTGAACCTTGTCGGCCGAGGCGTGGTAGTTGAGGATCGAGATGACCGACGAGGCCAGATAGCCTACCATGATACCGATAATCAGCAGCATCACGTTGCTCGATACCTTGCGGGAAAAGCCGAGGATGATCAGCAGCACCACGGCGGCGCCGATGAAGGCGGCCACGATGGTGGTCAGGTAACTGGCTGCCCCGAAATAGATCATGGCGATGGCTACACCCAGGTTGGCACCGTCGCTGATACCCAGGATCGACGGGCCGGCCAGCGGGTTCTTGAAGAGCGTCTGCAGCATCAGGCCGCTGACGGCCAGCGAGCTGCCCGCGAGCAGGGCCGTGACGGTCTGCGGCAGGCGCGATTCCAGCACGATATGCCGCCAGGCTTCGCGGCCTTCGTACGATCCGAAAAGGATCTGCAGCACGTCGCGCAGCGGAATGCGCACCGCCCCGTGGACCAGTCCCAGGAAGAACAGCGTCACGAGCGCCAGCAAAAGCGCCGGATAGATCCAACGATGTGCCTGCTTACTCATCCATCGGGAAATAATAACGCTGCTTGTGTCCAGGCAACAGGTCGGGATGATAGAGGGCGATCAGGTCTTCAAGCACCAGGTCGGGATGCAGGGTGATGTCGTCGTAATAGGCCGAGGTGATGGTGTTGCAGGTGAAGATGCGCCGTTCCTTCCAGGGACGGAAATTGGCGTAGGGGGCGTATTCCTCCTGCAAGAGCTTGTAAGTCAATGGTGTGCGGGTGTCGTACTTCATAAACCAGCAGTCGACGCCGCCGGCGCGGTCATAGACTTCCTCGAAGGTGAGATGGACGCTCCGGGCGCCGGGATATGCCCGGAAGACATAGTCGGCGCCGGCATCGGCGTGCATCACGCCGATATAGCTGCCGCCGGAAGGAACGGCCCAGGAGGCGCCGTACTTGCGTTCCAGCAGCACGGTAGGACGGGTCGCCGCGCCGGCGGCCAGCGTCTTGAGTTCTTCGTAGTGCCGGACAGTGGCGTCGAACACGCGCTCGGCTTCTTCCCGCTTGCCCAGCAGCAGCCCGTAGAACAGTACCCACTCCGTGCGTCCCAGCGGATGGTTCTCCATATAATCGGCGGCCTCGACGATGGGGATGCCGAGCTTCTCGGCGGAGCCGTAGCCGCTGTTCTCGAAAGGCGAGGCGATGATCATCTCGGTGCCGATGTCGATGATTTTCTCGACATTGGGTGAGGTGGACACGCCCAGGTCGGCGATACGGCCTTCGGCAATTCGCCCGAGCACTTCGGCCGATGTGATGTACTCCGGCTCACAGATGCCGCATACCCTGTCGAGTGCGCCGAGCTGTTCGGCGATGGCCGTGTGGACGGAGGTATAGATGACGGCTTTTTCGACGGGGATGCGGATAAGCGTACCGTCGGCAGGCAGCTTTTCGGGCCGGGGTTTATTGCGGTCGATCAGTACATAGTGCTGCCGCTGCCGAAGCGTATCCCACGGGTCGCGGATGCGGACCGATACGTAATCGTCGAAGTATTCGATGCGGAGATTCCGCGCAAAACGGACGGTATCAGCGGAAAGGGCCTGGCGCTCGTGTGCGGCCTGGCGCGGCCCGCAGCCGGAAAGCGCCAGCAGCAGAAGCATCAGCAGTGCGCAGGAAACCGTCCGGGTTCGTCTCATCGTAAAGGAGTATGGGTAAATACGATACGGGACGGGATGTCACCGGTGTTCGCGCTCCATTTGAGCCTTCCTTCAGGCGAGTAGCAATAGACCTTACCCGGCGTGATGTAGTCGCGGGCGTCGGTCACGAAGATTTCGTGGGTGTTGGGGTTGACGGCGATGCCGTAAGGATTCTGGAACCATTCTTCCGTTCCGTCGGTGATGAAGTGGCGGGTGACGATCCGGCGCTCCTTGACATCGACGATGGCGTAGCTGATATCGCTGGACTGGGTGAAGTTGTTCCAGGCGTTGCTATACACATAGAGCGAGTCGCCGCAGAGGGTCATATCGGAACAGGCGAGCAGATCCATCTGATCGATGACGCAATCTGCTTCCGTGTTGATGATGAAGACCATCGGCTGTACGTCATAGTAGTCGCCGCGGCTGGAGACCCAGAGGTTGCCGTAGGCGTCGAGTTCCATACGGTGAAGGTTGGGGGCCACGTCGATCTTGGTGAGTTCCTTGAAGGAATTCAGGTCGATGACCGAAACGGTATGGTCGTAATCGGGCACGCGATAGCCGCCGGAGTTGGCCACATAGAGTTTGTCGCCGACGATGACCATCTCTTCAGGCTGATAGCCCACGACGCAGGTGTCCTTCACCTGAAGGGTCGTCGTGTCGATCCGGGCGACATAACCGAGCCGGTAGTTGGGATCCGTTTCCACGGGGCCCGCATACGAACTGACATAGGCGTAGCCGTCCTTGAAGACGATATACCGGCAGTTCGGAATCGAAATCTGGCCGATGTGCCGGGCGGTTGACGCATCCATCACTTCCACGAGATTCGAGCAGTTGACTACCGCCCACAGCTTGCTGCCGTAGATGGCCAGGTCGTTGCCCACGTCGCCCAGTTCCTGGACGACACCGGGGTTGCGCTCGGCGAAAATGTTCTTGATGTAGATGCCGCTCTGATAATCGTAATAGTCGAGCGTACACTTGTTGCTGCCCATATTTCCTTCGTTGAGCAGGAAGAAGCCCGCGATGTCGCCGGCATCCCCGCCGCCCACACTGGTCTGCGTGGAAGGAACGATGTCGTCGGGTACCCGGCAGGCCGTCAGGCAGGCCGCAACGAGCAGAAGGGTAATGATCGTTTGTTTCATGTTTCAGAGAATCCACGACAAAATTAATCGAAAATTCGTTCCCGGCATCGGATAACACTGCACGACTTCGTATTGCTGGTTAAAAAGATTGTTGACCTCGAGCGTGCCTTTCAGGCTGTGAGCGCCGAGCGGGAATTCGCGGGAAAGCGACAAGTCGCTGGTGTACCAGGGCTGGGCGTAATTCTCCGGGATGTTGGCCACCGCTTCGTACCGCTCTCCCGTATAGATGAAGCTGTAGTTCAGATGCCAGCCTTTCCAGTCGAAGCCCGCTACGGCCGAGCCGCTGTGCCAGGGGATGTAGGGAATCTGTCCGCCGTACCAGGGGCTGGACGGATCGGTGAAGTCCTGCGCTTTCTGGTAGGTGTAGGTCAGGCGCACGCTGGTGGTCACAGGGCCCAGTGCCAGCTGGGTGCCGACAGCTGCGTCGACGCCCCGGATCCGGACAAGCCCCAGATTGACCATCGTCCACTGGAACTGGTTGGAGGTGGGCGTGGCGATGATCTTGTTCTCCACTTCGTTGTAATAGGCGTCGACCGTGAGTTCGAACCTGCGGAAAAGGCCGCGCGCCCAGTTCTTGTCCCAGGTCAGGCCCGCATCGTACTGGGTGGTGAATTCGGGCTTGAGGTACTTGTTGCCGATGAAGGTGTAGTAGAGGTCGTTGAGCGTGGGCATCCGGAAGATGCGTTTGTAGAAGGCCCGGAAGGAGAGGTTCTTGTCGCGGAAAGGGATCAGCTGCAGCACCGCGGTCGGGGTCCAGTGGTGCCGGCTTTCCGCCGCCGCGCCGGCTTCGCGCGCCTTGTCGTCCACGAAGGTGTAGAGCAGGCTCCCCTGCAGTTTGAGTTTTTCCCAGCGCAGAGAAGAAGACAGCGCAGAGAGAACCGTATGCCGGGAAGGGTAGACGAAGTTGACCAGGTCGGCATCGAGCGTGTTGAACTGGTAGTCGACAGCCAGGTCGACGTCCCACCAGTTCGTAATCTTGTATTCCTGCGCAACCGAAGCATAGGCTTCCTGCTGCCGGTAGCGGTTGTCCACATACATCGTGGAGACGTCCAGCCGTGGGTCGGAGAGATAGTGCAGGTAGTCGTAGGCATACTTGAAACTGGCGTTCAAGTGCCAGTCTCCCAGCTCTTTGTAAAGGGATCCCTGTGCGAAGAAGTCGGTGTCCCACTGCCGGTCTTCATGCCGGAACTTGCCCGGTTCCTCGCGCACGAACGCACCCGGATAGCCACGCTCCGAATCGTAGAAATAGAGTTTCAATTTCCAGTTTCCGTCCGGGATGCGTCCGTGGAGGCCTTCCTCGATGCGGAAGGCCCGCACATCGCCGTTCTGCCGCACAGCCGTGGTGTCGTAACCGTTCAGCTTGCGGTAGGTGAACTTGTATTTTCCTGTGGTATAGAGATATTCCGCGTTGAAGGAGTTCGAGACCTTCTCCCCCAGTTTCTGTTCCCATAACACCGACGGGTTGACGGTGCCGAACGAACCGCCTGCGAGCGTGGCCTTGAGATTGGTGCGGCGACCGTCTTGGAAAACCGGCGTGCGGGTGCGGAGATAGACGGCGCTGGCCGAAGCGTAGTCCTTGGCCGACTGCACGGCCGTTCCCTTCTGCCCATTGTAGAGCGTCACCGACTCCATGTTCTCGAGCGAGTATTTGCCCAGGTCGATCTGGCCGTTCTGGGCGTTCCCCAGCTGGATGCCGTCGTAGAAGACGCCCACGTGCTGGGTGCCCATGCTGCGGACGTTGATGGTTTTCAATCCTCCGATACCGCCGTAATCCTTGATCTGCACACCTGAGAAATATCGGATGGCATCGGCCACAGACAGGGCGTTGAGGCGCTGGAGCTGTTCGCCCTGCAGCGCCTGGGCCGGAATGACCTTGTCGGGCTGCCGGAAGGCAGTCACCACAGAGCCTTTCAGGACTTCCGTCGTGTCGGGCGTCTGGAGCAGAAGCGTCAGGAGCAGCGCGAGCATCATTGGACGAGATGAAAGTCGATGACGTCCATCACTTCGGTGGACAGTTCTCCGAGCCAGCCGCTCTTGGCGATCAGGCCCGTCTGCACCTTGACGAAATCGATGTACTGCAGTTGGGCGGGTTTCCCGTCAAAGGTCACGGCGTCTGAGATCCGGAAATGATTGCAGCCGGCGGTTGCGCCCGTAGTCCCGCCGGGCTGCATGTCGATTTCGCTGAAGTTGTCGGCATAGCCCCAGCCATAGTCGGGATTGATCCAGAGCACACCGCGGCCGGAGGAATCATAATTGCGCGCCTCGAGCCGGGTGCCGCGCAGGGTATAGCTGTCCTCCTTGACCCAGAGCGGATAATAGTAATCCTGCTTGTGGTAGGCGGGCAGGTAATCTACTTTGCCGCTCCCGCCCCGGTTGTCGGTCCACATCACGGGCTGTCCCGGCGCGGAGGGCCGGTACCAGGTTACGGCATAGTCCTGCACCGTGCAGTCCAGACCGTATTCAGAACCTTTGAGTTCGTACCAGGTGTCGTCGGGCAGGCCGTTGCCGTCCTCATCCTGCATCACCCAGACGATGCCCGGCTCCGAGTAATTGGTGAAGATGGAATTCTTGACGGCGAAATCATAGCCGTCGCTGGCCGCGATGCTGTGGTCGAAGCCCACCACGAGGCTGCCTCCGAAACTGCCGAGCGAGACATAGACGCTGTCTTTCATCCGCTTGGTGGCATATTCACAAGCCTCTTCCATCGTCGTGGCCGTATAGTTCTCGTTGATGAACTGGCCCGGGGCGGGCAGGTATTCATAGACCTTGTTGCAGCGGGCAGAACTGCCCGGCACCGCTACACGGCGGTAGGATCCTTCCGCCGGGCAGACGACAACCGTGAGTGAATGGTCGAAGACGGTCTGTCCCTCGAGTTCCATCCGGAAATCTAGGGCGAAACGTCCCTGGGCCGTGGCTTCGAAACGATAGAGCGGCTCTGCACCCTGCTGGACGACCGCCCCGTCGCGGCTCCAGATGAAAGTATAGGTTTTCGTCGAATCGACGTCCAGCGGCAGCAGGCGGATCGTGCGGCCCAGCGATACGTGATACTCGCTGCGTTCGAAACTGACGCGGGCACTGTCGACCGGCGGTTTCGGCGGCTCCGGCGGGGTGGGCGGCGCTACGTCGATGCGCACTTCGAGATAGGCTTTTCCGAATTCCGTGGTCACTTCCACGGAGAGGTAGTAAACCCCGGATTCTTCGGCCTTGAACGTGTATGTTTCTCCGTCTCCGACCCACTGCTCGTCGAGCATCCAGCGGATGACGGCGTTGTCGGTAAGATGCGCGAAACTCGGCGCGATGGTCACATCGCTGCCGAGTTCCGTACGGAAGATCTTGCCGCCTTCCAGTTTCACTTCGGGGGGTAAGCCTTCCTCACCCCCCTCGTGACAACCCAATGCTCCGAAGAGCGACACTATAATGAAAACATAAATGGAAAGGCGACGGAAAAGCATGGCTTAGTCAGGATATACGCGCACGGCGATATCGTCGATGGCGAAATAGGCGGGCGCATTGATGCCCCAGTCACCATATAGTTCCTCGGAACCGGATATGGAGAAGACGACCTTGTCAACGAATCCCAGTTCAGAGAGGTTCCACTTGGTCCATTTTGTGACGAACTGGTGATTCTTGTTGGCAAGATAGAATTCCGATGTACTCGTCTGGTTCTCACCGAAATAGCCGGTCGCGGTCACCTTGAAGAAGCCATTGTCGGCAAGCGGCGCGCAGTAATCGTTACCGTAGAAGAGGACATACTCGGTGTAAAGCGTGTTTACCACATAGAGCGACTCGATGACGCGGGGTTCCTGATCGCTGAACGTGAGGGCTGCCGGGTTTGCACCCCAGGCGCCGGCGTCAAAGACCACGGCGAAATTGTCCGAGCCATTGTTGCCGGCCTTTTCGCGGCTGCCGCCGTCCCCGAGGTCATAGTTGTAGCAAGTGAGCTGTTGCGAGTAATCGACATTGATCATCAGCCAGTCGCCATAATTCGAGATAGCGATTCCGCCACCGGAAAAACCGCCGCTCCAGGTTTCAGGATCGTAAGGGAGGACACTGCCGGAAAGGAATGTGTTCTGCTCGTCCTTCCAGGTGCATCCGCTGCCGTAGAGGATCGGGCCGCCGTACTGGGGTTCGTCAATCCTGGCGCTCCAGTAATTGGTGGTGTTCTCGGGGCCGCAGTAATCGGCGTCCTCGAAGGTCAGCGTGCGGACTTCGCTGTAGCGCGGCAGTATGACCGTGGTTCCGTCGGCGAAGATGAAGGTGTAGGTTTCAGCGCCTTTGGCAACGGAGACGATGGAACCGTCCTTGCCATCCTTTCCGTTCTCACCGTTCTTGCCGTTTTCACCGTCCTTACCGTTGCGGATGGTCATCGATCCGCTCTTCTTGAAGTTGATGGTGTAACTGCCGTCGGGGTTGGGGGTGACACCCGTCACGGAATCGTCGTTCTGGAGGGTGTTTACCAGGGTCTGCAGCTGCTGGAGCTGCGTCTTGAGATCGTTGATCGAGGAACGAAGCTCGCTGTCGTCATAGCAGCCCGTGGTGACCATTCCGGCCACAAGCACGGCGAGGAGACATCCGAGAATGCCCCTGAAGTTCATCTTGAACATATCAGTACGTATTAAGTTGGTCACAAGCAACTGTCTTAACGGCCCATAATCCCGCAGGCCAGGTCCAACACGCGTGGCAGGCAGGTCTTCTGACTCGTTCCGTTGCGGCGCCTTCCCGGGCGCGGGGCCCAGTGGCAGAGAGTGCCGCGACAAAGCAGGAACTAACAGCAGCGGGTACTGTCCAGGATTTTCACCTGATTCCCTTTTGATCCGTACCGGACGAAGTCCGGCAAACGGAGCCTGTCACTTACGCAAAGATAGGACAGAATAACGGATTTTCCAAAAAAAGAGACCCTTGCAACCAGGCTACTTTCCTGTGACAAAAACCGCGGCGCAGGGACGCGCGGCACCGGTGTGGAAACTGGCGAGGAGCTGGCCGTAACTGGTATAGATGTACACCGTTCCGAAGTCGGTGTCGGCGTTCTCGCCGATATACAGGTTGCCGGCGTTCTGGTCGATGGCGATCATACAGGGATGACGGACAAAACTGCCGTCACGGATGAACTCACCTTCCACCCGCTGATTCTCGGTGTTATAGACGAGGAAGGTACCGCCCAGGTCGGCGGAAGCGTCTTTCACATAGAGGACCAGGGACTTGTCGTCACCGGCAGCAATGAGCACCGGTTCCTTGACGCTGGTAATGACCGTTACCTCTTCCGTATCGGTGTTGATGCGCTGCAGGCAGGCACCCGTCGCCTTGTCGCCGGTGGAGATCACGTAAAGGCTTTCGTCTGTGGGATCCACCACCATCTGTGCCGGGTCCGGCTCCACCGCGACGGTCTTCATCACGTGGAGATCCACCGGATTGAGCATCAGCACGGAACGGTCGCCGTCAGACAGATAGAGTTTCTGGTTGGCGATGACGACCCTGCCGGGCGTGCCGCCCACTTCCTGCAGGAGGGTCTGTTTCAGGGACGTGGTGTCGATACGGGCGACATAGCCTTCCTTGCAGGAGACGATCAGGGCTCCTTCAAAGGAGGTGAGATAGCTGGGTGTCAGCGTACTTCCACTTTCCGATTCGACCTTGATGGTTCCCACTTCCCGGCAGTTGAACTTGTTGAGCACGCGGATCAGTTTGGAGCCGGACAGGGTCGCATAGAGGTTGTTGCCCAGAATATGGAGGTCGCTACCGCTGTCGCCGAACGATTTGCCGTCGTTGTAGATGGAGTAGGCCCGGGGCGTGATGGAACTCTGCATCGTATTGAGTTGCGAGAGCTCGGCATCATTGCGGCCGGGCATGCCGGCATTGAGGAAATAGCCGCCATAGGTGAAGATGATCTCCGTAGGGTCCACGGGAGGATCGATCTCATGGCAGTTGACGGCCGACAGCATCAGTACCGCCGACACGATCAATAGAGAAAATGCGGAACGTTTCATATAGATAGAATACCTCAACGGGCAAAATGTTGCGTATAAAAATCGAGAATCTTGCCGGCAAAGACCTCCCAGGTCATGGTGGCCTTGGCTTGGCGGATGTTTTCGACGAAGGTTTCGGGGCCGGCGGCGTAGAAGGCGCGGATGGCGTCGGCGATGGCGTCCGCGCTGATGCCGGAGGTCATCAGGCCGATGCCGGGCTTTTCGATGCTTTCGGCCAGGCCGCCGACGGGCGTGGCCACTACGGGCAGGTCGAAGTGCAGGGAGATGGCCGTGATGCCGCTCTGCGTGGCGCTCTTGTAGGGAAGCACGCACAGGTCGGCGGCGGAGAAGAACTGCGGCACTTCCTCATCGTCGATGTAGCGGTTGAAGATGTGGATACGGTCGGCGCAGCCCGAAGCGGCGATCTGCGCCTTGTATTTCTCGAAACTGCCGTAGCTTTCGCCCGCAATGACGAGCTGGTATTCTTCCCCGAGCAGCGGCAGGGCGTCGATCAGCAGGTCGAGGCCCTTGTAATCGCGGATCAGCCCGAAGAAAAGCAGCGTCCGTTTCTGCGGATCGAGCTCCAGCGCGTCCTGCGCGGCGCGCTTGTCCATCTTCTGTCCGAAATGGTCGTAGAGCGGGTGCGGCTGCAGGATGTACGGCTTGTCGGGCGTCAGGGAGAGCATGTCTTTCAGGACGGCTTCGCTCATCGCCACGCAGCCGCTGTTGCCGCGGAGGAACCAGCGCGAGAAGGGCTTGTCGAAAAACTTGGCTTCGTGCGGAATCACGTTGTCGAGTACCGTGACGACCGGGATGCCGCGCCGCTTCAGGTAGCGGGCCACGGTGCCGAGCGACGGCGCCAGGTAGCTCATCCAGTATTTCATGATCAGCAGGTCGGGTTTCCATGCCGCGATCTTGCGGGCGGCAGGACGCCACGAGAAAGGATTGGCGGTATCGAGAATGGCCTGGCTGTCCACCTTCTTTGCTTTGTCGGACTCCGTTACGTACTGCGTCTTGCCCGGAAAGAGGAATGACGGGTACTGTCGGGTGAAAGTGAAGGCCTTCACCTCGTGGTGCCGGCCGAATTCTTCCAGCAGGTCTGCATTGAACTGGGCGATGCCGCCGCGGAAGGGATAGAAGGTAGAAAGGTAGGCGATTCTCATCGGTCTTCAGGGGTCAATCTCTGGGCAAATGTAAGCAAATTCTCGTTTTGCGTGATCTGTACGGCCGGAATTCCCGCACGGGCGGCCAGCAGGAGGTCGGAATCACTGTCTCCGACCAGGAAACTGCGTCGCGGATCGATGTCGGGGAAATCGGCCCGGACTTCGTCGATCATGCCGGTATTGGGTTTGCGGCGCGGATCAGCATCGTCCGTAGCGGTACAGACGTAGATGCGGTCGATGCGGCCGCCGGCGTCGCGGATGCGTCCGCACATCCAGGCGTGGATAGATTCCAGGTCGACTTCGCTCATCAGACCCCGGCCCACGCCGCGCTGGTTGGATACGATCACGATGCGGCGGAACAGCGGATCGAGCAGCCGGAGCGCCTCGAGGGCCCCGTCGCAGAAGACGAATTCGTCGATCGTCTTCACATAATCGCCCGGCCGCAGCACGTTGATCACCCCGTCGCGGTCGAGCAGCAGGGCATCGAAAGGATAAGGCCGCCAGGCGCCGGAAGCGAAGTCCCGCTGCGCCCGCGCGTAGTCTTCCGGGATGCCGATGTCGATGAAGTAGCCGTCCGAGCGGAAGCCTGCCAGCGCGCCTGCCGTGGCGAGCGGCTCGAAGTAGTCTTTTTCCAGCGAAAACCGCTCGGGCATTGCCCGGAGCGCATCGCACCGGAGCAGATAGATGCCGCCATTGATCAACCCGGCGGCGCAGGGTTGTTTCTCCCGGAAGGCCGTGACAGAACCATCTTCGTCGCAGAGAACTTCGCCATAACGGTCAAAATCCCGCATCGGCTTGAGCGCCAGCGTGGCCTTGGCGCCGCTTTGCTGGTGGAAGGATTGCATCGCGCGGAAATCCACACCGAAATACGTATCGCCGTTCAGGACGAAGACCCGCTCTTCCCGCGCCTGCTCCAGCGCCAGCCGTACGCCGCCGCCCGTACCCAGGGGCTCCTTTTCCACGACGAAGGTGATGGAATCACGCCCGGGCAGCGTTGCGACCCAATCTTCCACGGCTTCATGCCGGTATCCCAGCGAGAGAATGATGTGGTCGAAGCCGGCTTCCCGCAAATCATCGAGCAGCCAGGCCAGGAAGGGCCGGCCGGCCACGGGTGCCAGACATTTGGGAAGTTCGGCCACGACGCTGCGCAGCCGCGTGCCCATACCGCCCGCCAGGACTACGCATTCCATTATTCCTTCTCCCCGAACATGGCTTGCTCCACCAGCTCGCAGATGATATGGCCCACGGTGATGTGCGCCTCCTGGATGCGCGGCGTATCGGTGGAGGGGATATTGATCAACAGGTCGGAGAGCGCTTTCATCTTACCGCCTGACGCGCCGGTCATCGCAATCGTGCGGACGCCCTTTTCGCGGCAGACCTCAAAGGCCTGCAGGATGTTCGCCGAATTGCCGGAGGTGGAGATGCCCACCAGGATGTCGCCTTTCTGCCCCAGGCCCGAGATGAGGCGGGCGAAGATCCGGTCGTAGCCGTAGTCGTTGCCCACGGCCGTCAGATAGGAAGTGTTGCAGTGCAGGGCGTCGGCGGGCAGGACGGGCCGGTCGAAATAAAAACGGCCGGAGAATTCGGCGGCCAGGTGCTGCGCGTCGGCCGCGCTGCCGCCGTTTCCGCAGAAATACACGCGTCCACCGCTGCGGAAGCAGTTTACGATGGCATCGACCGCATCCTGCACGGCGGCCTTGAGGGTTTCGTCTTTTTCGATGGCGGCGATGGTGTCGAGATGCGCCCGCAGCCTGGCGTCGATTACAGCTGTGCAGTCCATGTGGTCAAACCTTCCTTACAAAATTCAAAGTCGTAGATCTCGCCGATCTGGAGCTTGTTGAGGGCTTCTTCCACGGCGTAACGGGTGTTGCCCGGGCAGTAGAAGAACATGAAGCCACCGCCGCCGGCGCCGGAGATCTTGCCACCGGTGGCGCCCGCCGCAAGGGCGGTTTCATAGAGATGGTCGATGAAGGCGTTGGAGATGCCGCCCGCCATCTTTTTCTTGTTGACCCAGCTGGTGTTGAGGGCCGGACCCAGTTCCCTGAGATGGTTCTGGAGCAGGCATTTCTTGATGCGGAAGGCCTCTTCCTTGACCTTGTGCATGGCCTCCACCGAATCGCTGACCTTCTTCTGCACGTTGGCCATCTGCTCTTCGATGATGCGGGCCGATTCGCGCCGCTTGTTGGTGTAGAGCAGCACCGTGTTGAGGGCCCATTCGTTGAGGGTCCGGTCGGGGAGGCTCAGCGGGTTGACGATCACGCGGTCGTCACCGAGGAACTCCATGAAGTTCACGCCGCCGAAGGTGGCGGCATACTGGTCCTGCTTGCCGCCGGCCATCCCCAGGTCGATCCGCTCGACCTCATAGGCGAGGCGCGCGATGTCGTATTTGCCGAGTGGCAGGTTGCGCCATTCCACAAATGCGCCGAGGATGGCTACCACCAGCGTCGAGGATGTGCCGAGGCCGGAGCCTGAAGGCACGTCCATCTGGGTGGTCAGCTCGAACGAGAACGGCTTGCCGTCATTGAACTGCCGCACGATGCGGTTGTAGATGCCGCATTGGAGCACCAGCGGCCCCTGGGGCTCGAGGTACGGCACGGCATCGTATTCCTGGACGATGTGGTCGTTGACGTGGACGAAACGGATTTTCCCGTCGTCGGTGGGCCGGATCGTCGCATAGGCGAAACGGTCGATGGTCACGTTGAGCACTGCGCCGCCGTACAGGTCGGAGTAGGGAGAAACGTCGGTTCCTCCACCGGCGATACCCAGCCGGAAAGGCGCTTTGCTGCGATATAAGAGAGGCAGGTCCATGCAGGGATAATAATCAATCCTACAAATATACACAAAAATGATGAACAAAGGATGGGACTGTCCCGAAAGACAGCCCCATCCCCAGGGTTCCGGCCGTGGCCGGGAAACTCACTCCTGCCGGTACTCCAGCAGGTCGCCGGGCTGACAGTCGAGGGCCTTGCAGATGGCTTCCAGGGTCGTGAAGCGCACCGCTTTGGCCTTGCCTGTCTTGAGAATGGAAAGGTTAGCTGCAGAAATGCCTATCTTTTGAGCCAATTCTCCCGAAGACATCTTTCTCCGAGCCAACATGACGTCAACGTTGATGATGATAGGCATGACTTACGCTTCCTCTTCTTTTACTTCAACGGTTTCGACGGATTTTCCTTTCAGATAGGACGGCAGTTCCATGCCGGCCAGCTTGAAGAGGTCCTCGAGCGGGGGGACCGATTTCATCAGACCCGAGATGAAGTTGGACGTGGCGGTCTTGCCTTCGGCACCGTTGCCGGTGTCCCAGACAGTGACCTTGTCGATGTTGATGCCCTTGACGGCTTCGACCTGCGTAGCCACCAGTTCGGGCAGTTTGTCGGTGATCAGCATGGTGATGGCCTGCTGGGCGTCACCGCCGGCGGCCGCTACCAACTGACCGAAACCAGCCGCCTGCTTGGAGAGGATCTCCAGGGTACCGCGGGCCTGGGCGTCCATCTTGGCGAAGATGGCGTCGGCCTCACCTTTGGCTTTGCGGCGGATCTGCTCGGCTTCTGCCTCGGCGTCGATGATGGCTTTCTCCTTCTCGATCTGGGCGGCCACCACGATATTGGCCTGCTGCGTGGCTTTTTCACGTTCGGCACGGGCGAGCTCGGCGTCGCGCTCGCTCTTGTACGCCTCTTCGAGCGCCTTGGCGGCCTGCACCTTCTCGGCTGCCACGGCCAGGCGCTCGGCCTCGGCCTGCTTTTCACGGCGTGCCGCATCGGACTGGGCAATGGCGATCTTCGAGTTGTTCTCACCTTCGACGGCCTTCGCATTGGCGTCGGCGGTACGGATACGGGTGTCCCGGGTGGTCTCGGCGATCCGGATATCCTTGTCCCTGTCGGCTTCGGCCTTACCGATCTCACCGAAACGGTTCTGCTCGGCCACGCTTTTCTTGGCGTCGTTGATGGCCTTGGCGGCGGCTTCCTTACCGAGCGCCTCGATGTAGCCCGATTCGTCGCGGATATCGGTTACGTTGACGTTGATCAGCTTCAGGCCGATCTTGCGGAGTTCGGCCTCCACGTTGGTGGAGACGTTGGCCAGGAACTTGTCGCGGTCGGCGTTGATCTCCTCGATGTCCATGGTCGCGATGACCAGACGGAGCTGACCGAAGAGGATATCGGTCGCGATGTTCTGGATCTGTTCGGTGGTCAGGCCCAGCAGACGCTCGGCCGCGTTGTTCATGTTCTCGGGCTCGGTGGAGATACCCACGGTGAAGCGGCAGGGCACGTCGACGCGGATGTTCTGCTTGGAAAGGGCGTTGGTCAGGTTGCACTCGATCGAGATCGGGGTCAGGTCGAGGAAGGCATAGCTTTGGAAAACAGGCCAGATGAAGGAAGCGCCGCCGTGGATGCAACGGGCCGAGGAGATGCCGCCTTCCTTGTTTTTACCGGTCTTACCGTAGATGACCAGGATCTTGTCGGAGGGGCAGCGTTTGTAGCGCCGCAGGATGGCGGTAAAGGTCACGAAGATCACCGCCACGAGAATCAGGATCAGATAGAGTTCCATGGTTATTCTTTATAGAGGATTAGACAATCAGTGATTCGAGGGGTTCGACCAGCAGCGTGTCGGGGCTGAGCACCTCGACCACGCGGATCTGGGTGCCGGTCTTGAGCGGATCGCCGTCGGTCAGGGCGTTGTATTCGCGGACGGCGCTGTTGATGGAGATCTGTACCTTGCCTTCGCCCTTGCGCTCGCCGGGAATGGTCAGGTAGACCGAGCCGATGCAGCCCACGGCCGATTTATAGACGTTGATGTTGCCGGACTGCTGCATGCTGCTGAGCCATTTGAAGAGGTACATCACGACGGCGACCAGCGCCACGCCGATGACGGCCGATACGATCAGCAGCAGGGGGACGGACTGAATTTTGTCCTGCAGGAGGATGGCCGACCAGCCGAAGCCCAGGATGAAGTTTACGAAGTTGCGGAAAGTGTAGAGATTGGTTCCGCCTTCCACCGTCGCGTCGGCGGCGTCGGATTCGAAGCCCGTGTCGACGTCGGCGTCGATGCCGCCTTCACCCGCATCGGCTCCGATGAAGGTCATAATGCTTTGGATGAGGAAGATCAGGGAAGCGGTCAGGGTAACGCCCCAAAGGATCTTCATTATCACGGAAAGGGATGCCCACCAGGTTGAGATCATGACTGTAGCGTTTAAGTTTTTGCAAATATAGAAAATAATTATTGAATAACAATAAAAAATTTTGAATTTTTTCAAAAATGTATCGAAAAAAGCCGGCCCTATGAAAAAGGGGCCGGCTTTATGTGCCAAGGGCGGGGGTCCGCTAGATTTCCACGACTTCTGCCACGGGAGCGTTTTTCATCACCGAAGCGATGCCGTTGTTGCGGTTGCGCTCTGAAGCATACATCTGGCTCTGGCCGATGATCTGACCGTTGGTGGCTTTCAGGTTGAAATACGGCTTGCCGTTCTTTGCGACGAGTTTCTCGAAGCGCTCTTCGGAAGCGGAGTTCTTCTTCACGGATTCGACACCGTTGAGGCAGGCGGCCTTCGTCGTGTAGCCTTCGCTGGTGAGGATGACCTCGCCGTTCGAGGCCTTGAGATTGAACTGGAATTCGCCGTTCTTTCTCACGGAGATTTCAAATTTTGCCATAGCATGAATTGTTTAAATGTATATACCCTACAAATATACAAATAATTGACAAATAATCCGAAAAGACGATTTTTAATTTTTACCAATACTCGGAGATGTTATCTTTTGATGCCTCAGGAAAGGATGGAGGCCCGGAACAGATCTGTCGGCCATAAAAGCCCTATTATTTTATGGCCAGATGGCTATTTTAACTGGGTCGGCCATAACAAAGGCCGGTATTCATGGCCAGTAGCCCGTTTCGATAATTTCCCTTTCTTCCCTTTGCCCTCCAAATACCGTATCAAAAAAGCAATTCTTTTCAAAATACCTAACCGGAAGTGGTGATAAAGAATGCAACTATGCACGCAACCCCTATGACGATAAGGGGGACAGTAAAGGATTTAATTAATTTATAAGTCGCTCCTTCTTTCAGGTTCGCATCCTTCATCTTGAAAAGTTGAAAGAGCAGGATCAAGCCGGACAAGGACACAAGAATACCAAGAATAAGGAGGATTAGCGATGCTGCAGCATCGCTTTTTCTGTACCCAGCGACGTTCTCTTTTCGAACTCGATGCTGGAAGACATGGAAAAGATTTGGGCCCTGCGTGACATCATTCCAGCCCCGAATTGTTACGGCCAAAAAACAGAGGGGATAGAGTAGAGCGCCTTACGGCCTCGGTTAGGGTTCTATGATTGGGGAAAAAAGCAGGCACCCGAATAGAGGAAAAGGTGCCTGCCCTTTTTCTTAATTGTAATTACTTACAATGACAAGTGAAAAGATAGAGAAATGAATGAGACTTGCAACCGCAAAAAAGCAATTCTTTCCAAAAGGAGGAGGGAAAAGAATTACTCGCTTGTGTAGAGAGCCGTGGCCTGGTCAATCAAGTTTGGTAAAAAGGACTGGTCAATCTCAAAACAAATCTGGACATAACCATCGTAACTTGGTATGCCATCTTGTATCTCAACGGAAATATGCCCATTCTTATCAATAGTCAAACGAAGCATATCATCACCAAGAGTAGTTAACCTAAATCCAAACTGTAGTCACCCTCCCCGAATCCCAGCAAGTTCCTCTCCTTCATCGACTTGCGAAAACGGCTGCGCGGATGGCCCCGACTACACCCCAAATGCCCGGATTTCGGATAACATAAATCCAAACTGTAGTCAAATCAACCCCCGCGCACGCATACGCCATAACCTAAAAGTAAAGTGTAGCCGCGGCGACGGAGTTTTCCGCGGTTTTTAGTACCTTTGACATGCCTGCCGATAACCGTCTTTTCACCTTTTCGTACCCACCAAGGACCATATTCCCGCCAGATTGTGAACTTGAACTGTCTTTCGGCAAGCTGGGCAACCTCAAACTTAACCTTCCCGGGGCCCAGCCATTGATCAAGTCATATCTGTCCAAGGAGTTCTATGCCGGATGGAGCAAGTGAGTTCGTCTTATACAACTCATCAAACAATACGATTCTTATCCCGCTCATACCTCCTCCTCCTTGTTATGTTTCCCGGTTCTGGACGTGATAATAAGCTCCACACCATAGTCTTCCTTTAGGTGTTTCTTCAGTTGGTAATAGGAATCGGCTTTCTTTCTCTTCCTGTCCAGTATACCCAATAGTTCCCGCAGTTCAATCTCGATGGTCATGCCGCTTGCAATTCCACCTATATGAGCTGCCAAGACTTCGATTTCCTCTTCCACAGATAGTTGCGGAATGGGGGTCTCGGAATTGCTGTCCTTCACGGAATCAGCCTCTGTAATAATCGGCTCTGTTTTGATGTCTGTCTTTCCTGAGCCGAAGAGGGAAGACATCAGTTCTTTTATCATATCTAAAATGGTTTAAAAGTTATTTCTCAGACGGACCGAAATCTATACTGTCCGTCCTTTTAGATAAGAATTTCATGTCCAATTATCAGCGGATCGGGCCATTTCAGCAGTAGTCTATCTATATTGCCTTTATTGGGGAAAAATAAAACGATTGGTCTATTGTGCTTTAAGTTGACAATCACTATCTTTGTTCAAAGCAAGGAATTAGTAGTGAGCGCTTTTACCTTATACACTATTTTCCATGATTTGTCGTTCCCCGCAACTAACCAACGCTTTATAATAATGGATACTAAACAAAACGAACTTTACGAAGCCCCTGCGTTCACTATCGTAGAGGTAAAACAAGAGGGCGTCATCTGTGCCAGCGGCGACGTGCCCGGAATGCCCGGTTATCCCGGCGGCGGTGATCCGTTTAATCCTTAACCCCTAAAATGACATGACGATGAAAACAATGGATCATATCATTGGGATGGCGGCCCTCGCACTGACGGCTGTCACCTTTTTGGCCTGCTCGGACAAAGACGGGCTTACGCCTGCACCGCAGGCCCATACCTATACGCTGACCACGACGCTCTCGCCGAAGGGCGGGGTCGGGACCCGCAGCACGATGACCGACAACGAAGACGGCTCCATCAGCGCAGCGTGGGAGGTGGGCGACCAGATCTGGGTGCGGTACACCAACATCGGCGATGCCCCGGAAGAGACTACGGCAACGGTAACCGCCGTCGATCCCTCGACGAAGGCCGCCAAGATCTCGCTGACGCTGACCAACCCAAAGAATGGCGGTACCATCTCCTTCGGCTACCCCGCCGGCTACTTCAACGACCCGAAGGATCCCTGCATCGACCAGACAGGCACACTGGACGACATCAACGCCAACTTCGCCGCCATCTCCGGCACGGAGACGATGTTCGTCTTCGATTCGGAAGTCACCCTGCCTGACGTGACGATGATGCCTGCCATGTGCATCTGGAAGTTCTCGTTCACCGACGGCACGGACGACATCACCAGCGCCGTCACGAAACTCGTCGTCGACTTCCCCGCCAACAGCACGACGTACGCTGTCACCCCCACGTCGCTGGACAACATCTATGTGGCCATGTACGGCGACATCATCAATGGCCAGCCCGTCAGCGTCATTGCCCAGACCGACCTGGGTGTCTATCGCAAGACGGCGGCGAGCGTCACGCTGGCTTCCGGCACTACGTACACCTCCACCGGTCTCGAACTGACGTCGGCAGCCATCACAAACGCCGTGGCAGACGATATCGGCCAGTTGGTTGGTGCCGACGGGAACATCTATCCGAATGCCGACATAGCAACGGCCTTCGGCACCTCCGGCGTGGCCATGATTGGCTATGTCGGGGATGAATCGGACTGCACGCATGGCGTTGCCGTCGCTCTGGATGACGAGAATGGCAAGGCGAAAATGGAATTGAGTGCGGCTACAGCGGCTTGTGCCGCAAAGGACGCCGTCCCGGACGGCACCTGGAGATTGCCGTCGCGCAAGGACTGGCAGTATCTTTTCATCGGATGCGGCAGCAGCTGGACATACACCGACTCTCCCAGCGGTTCCATCGATTGCAGTGGTCTTCAGTCGGCGTTGGACGCCGCCGGAGGCATCCTGATGTCTGATCGCTATATATGTGCGGAAGGCGCTCGCGTGGATTTCACCGACGCCTCGGCGTCTTTCGGATTCACGAGCAATCCCTGGTACGTCCGCGCCGTCCTCGCATTCTGACCTGTCGGGCCGTTCGACCATGAAACAGCCGCCATCTCTCCGGAGGTGGCGGCTTTGCGTTTATATCGCACACGTACACAGATACCTTCGCTGCGCTCAGGATGACATGAGATCCCGGGTCAGGCCCGGGATGAGGGGTGATCAGAAGTTCAGTGCGAGGCCGAGGCCGTTGGGGGTGGGGCCGATGTTGAGGGTGGGGTTGTAGCCGTAGGCTTTCGCGCCGTAGCGCTGGTTGTAGTCGTCTGCGATGGCGTTCAGCCGCTTGCTGCCTCTGATCATCAGGGGGATCCCGATGCCGATGCACGCGGCACCGACGATTCCAGCGCCGATATACAGCGCGCCCACGCTGGAAGTGGAGCTGCTTCCTCCCATATGCATCTCAGCGACTCCCCTGTTGTAGTCAGACTGCATCGCACCGCATACGACGGAAGTGATCACCAGGCAGCCCCCGCCGATCGTGAGCCACATACCACCATCGAACTGGTTGTTGGCCTTGCGGTATTCGCTTCCGTAGAGGGAGACGCCCAGGTAGTCCCGCAAGTCGTCGGCGTGCACGCGCCCGTGACGGTCGTAGAAATGCCCCCAGCGGTATTCCAGGGGTCCGTAGGCGTAGGGGCTCGAGGCAAAGAGGTCCGCGGGGGCGAAGGATTTCTCCGTCCCGTTCTGGAAAACGATGCGGGCTACCCGGCTTACGGACATCCGGTAGTTCGGGCCGTCCAGGTTGTCAAAGGTTTTATAGAGGATGTCGTCGTCGCTGATTTCGAGGACCTTGGCCTCGATGGAACGGCCGTCAATGGTATGGATAATGTCTTGGGCGAAAGCATTTCCACAGAGTGCCGTCAGCGCACAGAATAGAATTAATTTTGCTTTCATAGCTGTTTCTCCTTTTGGCAGAAACTTGCAAGAAACATGCCCCCCGCCAGGACTATCGGCCGGGGAACTGGTAGGTGACGCCGAGCATCAGCCAGAGGCCGGGCTGGGGGATGTCGCCGAAGTCGTACCAGCTGCGGTTCAGCAAGTTGTTGGCCCGCAGATACAGATTCATCCGGGGGAAGTCGTAGCTGAGTTTGGCGTCGAGCAGGGAGTAAGGGGTCAGGAGCGCGGAGCCGGTATTCCGGTCCACATAGCGCCAGGAGAGGCCGAGGGCCAAGTTATCCCCAAACCTAAAATCGGCTTGCGCCACAAGCTTGTGGCGGATGTATTCCAGGGAATAGATGGACCGCAACCGGGCCTCGAGCTGTTTGTCCTGCGACTGGTGGGTATATCCGAGACTGAGCGATTCGAAAAAGAAATCAGGCCTGTCGATCAGGTCGGGAAGGGTGAGCCGGAGGGAGAGTTCCTGTCCGAAGGTGTTCAGCCGCGTATGGTTGACCGACATCCAGGGGGCGTCCTCCCCTGCAGAAGTATCTTTGATCCAGTCGATCAGATCATAGCCCCTGTTGTAATAGACGGAGGCGTGGGCGCGCAGGCCGCGGCCGAGGACTTTGACGCCGCCTTCCAGCGCCCGCAGTTTCTCCGCTTTCAAGTTCGGGTCCGCCAGGTGGCCGCCCACCGAATAGTACAATTCGGTGAACGTCGGCATCCGGTAGGAGGTGTTGTAGGAGGCATAGATCCGCACCCCATCAGATATCCGGATATTAGCGTCGACACCGGGGAACAAGCCGATCCCTTCCTGATTGCCGGTATTGTACACGGTCGTCAGGCCCGCCGAGGCCGAGAGCCGTCCCAAGGTGATGTGATGCTCGAGAAACAGGTTGAAGGCCGTGCGCGAGAGGCCGCACACGTAGGCGCCCCAGGGATGTTCCAACTTTTCTCCCAGGTTCGTGCTCACGATCCGTTCGTGACGCGCTTCAGCGCCGAAGGCGGTCTGTCCCAGGAGGGTCTCCAAACGGAAGTTCAGGTTCGCGCCGGCGACGTCGGTCTTGTGGTAATTGAAAGGGTATTTCCCGGGCGCGTTGCGGAAGAGTTCGAAGCGGTCTTCGCCGTGGTTCCAGTACAGGGCCGGGGTGAAGTGCAGCGCGCCTTTTCCCTCCGACTTGATGGCGGCGAAAGATTTCAGCGTATGCTCGAACTGGTCGTCATAGGCGGCGCTGTAGAACGTGCTGGATCCGAAGTCTTTGTTGCTGATGCCGGCCTGCCAGCTGATGTCGCGCGGCCCGAAGTCGTGTGCGCCGTGCCAGAACGCCTTGACTGCGCTGAAATCGCTGTTCAATCCGCCGGCGGCATTGCGGCTGTAGCCGTCGCTGCGCTGGTAGCCCGCCGAGATGCTGTTGAAGCCGTTTCTGTACCGGACCGCTCCGGACGCTGCCGCAGCCAGGGTGCCGAAAGAACCGCCTTCCAGGCTGGCGGTGACGCCGGTCCCTTCCGCCTTGCGCGTGACGATATTGACGGCGCCCAGCAGCGAAGAAGTCCCGTACACCCGTGCCGCGGGCCCCTCGAGGACTTCGATCCGTTCGATGTCGCTGATGTTCACCGGGAAATCGAAGGAATTGTGTCCTGTCTGCGGATCGGTGATGTTGATCCCGTCCAGCAGGACGGCGACCTGGTTGTAAGTACCGCCGCGGATGCTGATGTCGGTCTGCATGCCCATGGCTCCCCGCTGACGGACGTCCACGCCCAGCGTATATTTGAGCAGGTCGTTGACCGTCACGGCCGGCATGGAGGCGATGGTCAGGCTGTCCAGGAGCGTCACGATGCGTGCGCTGCTGGACAGCGCCACGGGGATGCGTGTCGCCCGAACCGTCACGCTGTCGATGTTTTCCGGAAGGGACTGGGCCGCGGCCGTCCCGGCCGGCAACCCTGCCAGCAGGAAGATAAAGGCGATCGTGGCAAGTCTCTTCATTGCGGGCAGCAAAGATACGAAAAACTTGTCATCCTGAACGAAGTGAAGGATCTATTCGTGTTTCGGCATAAATGCGTATATTTGGATTTGCTTAAGCGGGTTTATCTTATGGATCGTAGTTCTCAGATTATACGGACGAGTGTTATCGGGATTGTCGCGAATGTGATGCTGGCGGCTTTCAAGGCCGTGGTGGGCATCATCGCCAGCAGCGTGGCGATCGTGATGGATGCCGTCAACAACCTCAGCGACGCCCTGTCCAGCGTCATCACCATCATCGGCACCAAGCTGTCGCAGCGTCCGGCGGACCGCAAGCATCCTTTCGGCTTCGGCCGCATCGAATACTTCAGCGCCATCATCATCGCCGTCATCGTGCTCTCCGCCGGCATCACTTCGCTCATCGAGTCGGTCAAGAAGATCATCGAGCCCACGGAGCCCAGCTATACCCCGCCGACGCTCATCGTCATCATCGTGGCCATCGTGGTCAAGCTCCTGCTGGGATGGTATGTCAAGCGGAAGGGCAAGCAGCTCAAGAGCGACGCCCTGATCGCCTCCGGCTCGGATGCCCTGTTCGACGCCATCATCACCACGGCCACGCTGGTCTCTGCGGGGGTGATGCTGATCTGGGGCTTCTCGCTGGACGGCATCCTGGGCGCCCTGATCTCCGTGCTCATCATCAAGGCCGGTATCGAGATGCTGGCCTCCCCCGTCAATGAGCTGCTGGGAGCGCGGGTGTCGGCGGACCTCATCAAGGAGATCAAGGAGGAGACCCTGGCCGTCGAGGGCGTACGGGGCGTGTTTGACATCATTCTCCACAACTACGGTCCCGACGTGATGATCGGCTCGCTGCATATCAGCGTCCCGGACACGATGTCAGCGCACGAAATCCACGGGCTGACGCGCGGGATCTCCACGATGATGTTCGAGAAGCACGGGATCATCCTGACCGTGGGCATCTATGCCGTGGCCACCGGAGAGAACCGAAGCGCCGAGCTGCAGTCCAAGGTGTTGAAGGCCCTCGCCGCCCACAAAGAGCTGGTCCAGGTCCACGGGTTCTACTATTCAGAAAAGGATAAAATGCTATCCGTGGATGTCGTCCCGGACATCTGCTGCCACGATGACGCCGCCCTCCGCCGGCAATTGACCGAAGAGATCCAGGCCCTCGTGCCGGATCTGCAGGTCGTCATCGTCATCGACCATAATTACAGCGACTAATCATTCTAACAACTATGGTTCCTTCAAGTTCTATCGTTTTGATGTGCGTCAATGCCTTCCTGGGCATTGCCGTTCCCGCCGCCCTGGCCTTGTATCTGGTGCGGAAACATCACGCCAAGTCCTCAACCGTCGTGATCGGCGCCGCCACCTTTTTCCTCTTCGCCCTGGTCCTGGAGAGCATCCTGCACCAGGTGGTGCTGAAAGGCCCCCACGGCAGCGCCATCACGGGCAATAAATATTGGTATGCCCTCTACGGCGGACTGGCCGCCGGCCTCTTCGAAGAGACCGGCCGCTTCCTGTCGATGAAGTTCCTGATGAAGAAGGAGCCTTCGACGCCGCTTCCCGCCCTGGCGTACGGCGCGGGCCACGGCGGAGCGGAGATGATCCTCCTCTTCGGGCTGACGATGATTTCCAACCTGGTCATGGCCATCCTGATCAATACCGGGCAGACGGAGATGCTGTTCGCCAAGATTCCGGTGGACGCCGGTGCGCAGCTGCAGGCTCAGCTGGATCAGCTGCAGAACGTGGCGGCCGGGTCCTGGCTGATCGGGCTCTGGGAGCGTTTCTCCGCCCTGATTCTCCACCTGGGTCTGTCCGTGCTGGTCTGGATGGCGGTTCGCAAAGGCGGCAAGTGGCTGTGGCTGTTCCCCGCCGCCATCCTCTTGCACGCGCTCGTCGATGCCGGGGCCGTGCTGCTGCAGAAATCCGTCGGGATGATTCCCCTGGAACTGATCGTGACGTCCGAAGCCCTCGCCGTCGCCGCCATCGCCTTCCTGCTTGCGAAAAAACTGCGCCCCGAGACATGACAGTCAAAATAAGGACAACCCGGTTTCCGGCACAGTTAGAAGGCCTCGTCGAGTATCACGGAACGCTTGCTGGAGAATGTGGAAGCCCTGCTGCGAGAGGCCTGGCTGGTGGAGATGGAATGTATGGCCGTCACCGGGAATGGAGACGGGACCTTCGCCGCGCTATGATTGCGACTCCTTCTCGGAAGGTTTTTGCTTTTTGCGCTTCTCGTTCTTCAACTCGTCGATGTAGCTGGCGGTGATGACGCCGGAAGGGAGGGCGATGATGGCGACGCCGAACAGGGATGAAACCATGCTGATGAAGCGCCCGATATCCGTCGCCGGAATCATGTCTCCATAACCGACGGTCGTGAGCGTCACCGTGGCCCAGTAGAGCGCGTCAAAGAAATCCTGGAAGGTCACCGCTCCCGTGACAGGGTTAATATGAGGCTCGGCGTTGAACATGATCAGCGCCGTGAGGAAGACATAGAAGACGGCGATGCCCAGGACCGAGAGCAGGACGCTCCGCTCCCTCCGGAGCACGCGGCCCAGGACCCGGAATTTGCTGGAATAGCGGATGGCCTTGATGATGCGGAGAATCCGGAGCAAGCGGGTGATCCTGACGATCTTGAAACCGCGTCCGATCAGGCTCAGGCCCGGCAGGATGGACAGCAGGTCGATGATGGCCCAGCCCGTGATGGGATACAGGACGAAGGACCATCCCCCCTTCCGGAGCTTGTAGTCGGCCGTGGCCCAGCGCAGGATGTAGTCGATGATGAAGATCCCCACCGTCACGTGTTCGATCATGCGGAAGGCCGCGTTATCCTCCATGAACATGAGCGGAACGAGGCTGACGACGATGGCCACCAGCATAAAGATATCATAGATAAGGCTGGCCCTGTCGCCGCCCTGAGAGGGTTCTATGATTTCGTAAATGCGCTTTCTCATACCGGATAATGAGCTGAACGAAGTCAAAATTAAGCATTTATTCAGAATAATCCAACGACTGCGTGCTGGCAGGCGGCTTGTATTTCTTCCCGGACTTGTTTACCTTTGCTCAAATCTTTGCGACGAAAATGGACAGACGGGATTTTCTGAAAGGGATGGCCGCGGCCGGAGCGGCGGTGTGCGTGCCTGCGGGCGTCGCAGGTGTGCTGGCTTCGACCTGCACCGGCCCGAGAAAAGCGGCGCCGGCCTCCGGCGCGTGGGACTTCGACGAGCTGATCGACCGTTCCGGGACCTGGAGCATCAAATACGGACGGGCCACGAACGGCGAGATCCCGATGTGGATCGCCGATATGGATTTCCGCACCGACCCCTTCGTCCGCGAGGCCCTGCAGAAGCGCCTGGAGCGCGACGTGCTGGGCTATACCTCCACCCCGGAAGCCTTCTACGAGGCCGTCGCCGCCTGGGAGGCCGCCATCCACGATTTCCCCGTCGAACGGGAATGGGTGGGCTACGCCCCCGGCGTCATCACCGGCATCAACCAGGCCTACCTCTGCTTCACCCAGCCCGGCGACAAGATCATCATCCAGCCGCCGGTCTATGACCATTTCCGGCTCTACATCAAGCGGCTCGGCCGCGTGGCGGTGGACAACCCGCTCATCCTCGAGGACGGGCGCTACCGGATGGACCTGGAAGGCCTGGAGCGGCTCATCGACGAGCGGACCAAGGCCCTCGTGCTCTGCAATCCCCATAACCCTGTGGGCATCTGCTGGGACCGCGAGACCCTCGCCGCCCTGGCGGAGATCTGCGAGCGCCGCGGCGTGATCGTCATCTCGGACGAGATCCACGGCGACCTCTCCCTCTGGGGCCGCTCGCACTGCCCGTTCTGCCACGCGAGCGACGCCGCCAAGCGGGTCGGCATCCTCATCGCCGGCCCCACCAAGGCCTTCAACCTGGCCGGCCTGACCGGCACGGCCTTCTGCATCATCCCCGATGCGCAGAAGCGCGAACGCTATCTCGGCGCGCTCAGCGCCGCCAAACTCTCCGAACCCGCCATCCCGACCATCGAGGCCGTCCTCGCCGCCTACCGCGAAGATACCGCCTGGCTGAATGCCCTGAAGGAGTACATCCAGGGCAACATCGAGCGGGTGGAGCAGATCTTCGCCGAGCATCGCGTCAGCATCGTCCCGATGCGCCCGCAGGCCTCTTTCCTGGTATGGCTCGACTGCCGCGCGCTCGGCCTGCCCCAGGAGGAATTGATGAACTTTTTCCGGGAGCGGGCCAAGGTGATTCCGAGCAACGGAGCGGGCTACGGGGCCGGCGGCGAAGGCTTCATCCGGCTCAATGTCGGCTGCCCCCGGGCGACGCTTAACGAGGCACTGAAGCGCATCCTCGCCGCACTGGAGGGTTTGCATTCTTGAGAAATCCTGCGTAGATTCGCACCCGCAGATGGCACAGAAAAACGGAAAAATACTGGTCGTGGACGACAACGCCGGCATCCGGAAAGCGCTGGAGATCCTGCTTCCGCTGTATTTCGCGGAGGTGAAGACCCTGCCTTCGCCGGTGACCCTGGTGAACACCCTGGAGCAGTTCCGCCCGGACGTGGTGCTGCTGGATATGAACTTCAAGACGGAGATCAATACCGGCAACGAAGGGCTCTTCTGGGCCGGGGAGATCAAGAAACTCGCTCCGGATGTGGAGGTGGTGCTGTTCACGGCTTATGCCGACGTGGCCCTGGCCGTGGAAGGGATGAAGCGCGGAGCGTTCGACTTCATCGTGAAGCCCTGGGACAACGAGAAGCTGGCCGCCACGCTGACCGCCGCCCGCGACAAAGCCCGCAAGTGTCATCCTGAGCGCCCCACCTGTCATCCTGAGCGAAGCGAAGGATCTATGTTCTGGGGCACCACCCGCCCCATGGCCGCCATCCGCAAGACCGTCGAGAAGATCGCCCCCACCGACGCCACCGTGCTCATTACCGGCGAGAACGGCACCGGCAAGGACGTGCTCGCGCGCGAGATCCACGCACGCAGCCTGCGCTGCGGCAAGCCGATGGTCGCAGTGGACGCCGGGGCCATCCCGGAAACCTTGTTCGAGAGCGAACTCTTCGGCCACGTCAAGGGGGCGTTCACCGATGCCCACGCCGACCATCCGGGCAAGTTCGAGCAGGCCGACGGCGGCACGCTCTTCCTGGACGAAGTCGGCAACATTCCCCTGCACCTGCAGGCCAAGCTGCTGCGGGCGATCCAGAGCCGCAGCATCGTCCGCGTGGGCGGCAGCGAGGCGATTCCGGTCAATATCCGGCTCATCTGCGCCACCAACCTGGACCTGGAGGCCCTGGTGCGGGCCGGCCGTTTCCGCGAGGACCTGTACTACCGCATCAATACCGTCCACATCGCCCTGCCGCCCCTGCGGGAGCGCCGGGAGGACATCGTTCCGCTGGCGGAGCGCTTCGTCGAGCAGTTCGCCGGGAAATATCACCGGCCCCTCTCGGGGCTGGACGGATCCGCGCGGGCGGCGCTGGAGGCCGGCCGCTGGAGCGGGAATATCCGCGAATTGCAGAACTGTATCGAGAAGGCGGTGATCCTCTCGGAGGGGTCCGTGCTGAGCGGGGAGGATGTGCGGGTAGATTCTTCGGTCGCCTCCGGCTCCCTCGGGACGACAGAGGAGGCCCTGATCCGCGAGGCCATCGACCGCAGCCGGGGCAACATCTCCGCCGCCGCCAAGATGCTCGGCATCAGCCGCCCCACCCTGTACGCCAAAATGAAAAAATACGGACTTTAGGTGCCGCTCTATCTGGTCATATTGCTCCTTGTCGCCGTCGCGGCCGTCGCGGCGGTGGTCGCCGCCGTCCGGACGCGCCAGAAGGACATCCAGAAGGTGGGGTATATGATGGATGCACTGGAAGACGGCGAACTGAACTTCCGCTTCCAGGACAAAAACCGATTCAACCGCACCCTCAACCGCATCCGCACCATCTTCGAGAAGCAGCGCCAAGCCCACGAGCAGGACTCCTGGACCAAACTCATCCGCGTCCTGACCCACGAGATCATGAACACGGTCTCCCCCATCGCCTCCCTCTCCGACGCCCTCTCCAAATCCATGGACGCGGACGGCCGCAGCGAACTGGACGTCAAGGCGGGCCTCGACACCATCAGCGACTCCTCCAAGAATCTCATCAAGTTTGTGGAGACCTACCGCCAGCTCTCCGGCGTCGCGAAACCCGTCCGCCACGCCATCGACCTCCGGGAACTGATGGACAAGGTCTTCTCGCTGAACAGCGAACTGATCGCGGCCCGGAGCGCCGTCTGCCGCTACACCCCGGAAGGAGAAGACCTGGTGATCTACGCCGACGAGGGCCAAATCTCCCAGATTTTCATCAACCTCATCAAGAACGCCCTGCAGGCCGGCGCGAAGCAGATTGACATCTCCGCCCGGACGGGGCCGGATGACGAGGTCATCATCCAGGTCGCCAATGACGGCGAGCCCATCCCGGCCTCCGCCCGGGAGCAGATCTTCGTCCCGTTCTATACCACCAAGAAAGAAGGTTCGGGCATCGGCCTCTCCCTGGCCCGCCAGATCATGCGCCGGCACGACGGCTCCATCGACCTCCTCGGCAGCGACGAACACCGCACCATTTTCCAGCTCACCTTCCGCTAAATTTGTCAAAAGTGTAAAAAGAAGTGTAAAGGGTGTAAAGTCTCTTTACACTTTTTCTTTGTTGCCCGGTTTTGGATAATTCTGATTATCAGCGTCTTAAGCGGTTTGGCACGGTGGGTGTTGGGATGCGGGTGTATGAAGATACTAGCATTATTATTTTTTGCCCTGCTGGGGCTCGGCGCACAAGGCCGGGAGATGACGCTGCACGACTGTATGGAGTATGCGGTGTCCAATTCCACCAAGATGCGCATCCGGCAGGCGGAGACCGGGGATGCGCGCATCGCCCGCCGCGACGCCATCCTGTCCGTCTTCCTCCCGACGCTGAACGCAGGCTCCTCGGCCTCCTTCAGTTTCGGCCGCAACATCGACCCGGAGACCAATACCTACATCAACACCGTTTCCTTCAGCAACGGCTACAGCCTCTCGGCGGGCATCACCCTGTTCAACGGCTTTGCCGCTGTGAACAACCTCAAGATTTCCCAGACCTCCCTCAAGATGGGCGAGACCCGGGAGCGCCAGACCGAGGCGGACCTCTGCCTGGCCGTGATGGAGGCCTACTACAATGTGGTGTACTACCAGCGGCTCTGTGAGGTGCTCGAAGAGCAAGTGGCGGTGGCGGAGCAGTCCCTGACCAAGGCCCGGCGCCAGGAGGAACTGGGCCAGAAGGGCCACGCGGACGTGATCGAGATGGAGGCGGACCTGGCCGCGCGGAAGTACGACCTGACGAACACGCGCAATCAGTACCTCGACCAGAAGACGCTCCTCGCGGATCTGATGTTCTGGCCGCCGGAAGAGGAGCTGGTGATCGCCGGGGAGGACAATGGTGTCATTCTGAGGGAGCCGGAGGCGACCGAAGAATCTGTCTCCTTCGCCCTCACCCACACCCCCGCCGTCCTGCTCGCCTCCTGGAACGTGGACAACGCCCGGCGCGAACTCAGCACCGCCCGCTGGCAGATCCTCCCCTCCCTCAGCCTCAACGGCGGCTGGAGCACCAGCTACTACAGTTTCCAGGGCGCCCAGCAGACCCCCTACTGGGATCTGCTCCGGCGCAACGGCGGTGAATATGTCTCGCTGTCGCTGAGCGTCCCGATCTTCAACCGCCTGTCCCGCCAGTCCAACATCGCCCGCCGGCGCAACGCCCTCTCGCGCGCCGAGGCCGAGTACGACCAGACGCTCCGCGACGTGGAGAGCGAGGTCCGCCGGGCCATCCAGGACCGCGACGGCGCCGCGCTGGCCTGGGAGCAGGCCCAGTACAAAGCCGAGGTCCAGGAGGAGGCTTATACGCTGAACCTGAAGAAGTTGGATCAGGGTCTGATCTCCCCGCTGGAGTTCCAGACGGCGAATAATAATTATCTCCGCGCCCGGGCAGACGAGATGAACTCGCTGTTCAAGTACCTGCTCAAGCAGGCCGTGGTGCGGTATTACAACGGAACGGATTACATTGACCAATAATGGACAGAATTATTGAAAAGAAAACGGGTTGGCGGCTGGCATTCACCAAGAAGGCCCTGCCCTGGTGGTTGGGCGCCCTGCTGCTGGCATTCATCATCTACCTGATTGCCCGGCCCGACAACAAGACCCTGCGCGTCGACAAAGACACCCTCACCGTCAGCACCGCCGTCCGGGGCGAATTCAACGACTACATCCGCATCAGCGGCCGCGTGCAGCCGATGACCACCATCCAGCTCTCGCCCCAGGAGGGCGGCATCGTCCAGACCATCCTCATCGAGGAAGGCTCCCCCGTCAAGGCCGGCGACCCCATCCTGGTGCTGTCCAACGACAACCTCGACCTGCAGATCCTCAACTCCGAGGCAGAACTCGCCGAGAAGGAGAACATCCTGCGCAACACGCAGATCCAGATGGAGCAGCAAAAGCTGGACGTGCGCCAGAACGAGTTGGAATACGGCACCCAGGTGGAGCGCCTGCGCCGCTCCTACGAGCAGCAGAAGGCCCTCTACGAGGACAAACTGATCGCCCGGGAAGACTACGTCAAGGCCGAGGAAGACTACCGTCTGGCGCAGCAGAAATACGCCCTCATCCGCGAACGGTCCAAGCAGGACAGCCTCTACCGCGGCACCCAGATCGACCGGATGGAGGAGAGCCTGGACAATATGCTCCTGAACATGCAGATGATCCGCAAGCGCAAGAGCAACCTCGTGGTCAAGGCGCCCATCGACGGCGAACTGGGCCTGCTGGACGTGGTCCTGGGCCAGAGCATCGCCAGCGGCACCAAGATCGGCCAGATCAACTCCGTGGGCACCTACAAGGTCGAAGCCCAGATCGATGAGCACTACATCGACCGCGTGGTGGAAGGCCTCCAGGCCACCTTCGAGCGCCAGGGCGAGACCTTCTCCACCCTCATCCGCAAGGTCTATCCGGAGGTGCGCGATGGCAAGTTCAAGGCCGATTTCAAGTTCGACGGCGAACAGCCGGACAACATCCGCAGCGGCCAGACCTACTACCTGAACCTCCAGCTGGGCCAGCCCGAAGAGGCGGTCATCATCCCCCGCGGCACCTTCTACCAGAAGACCGGCGGCAAATGGATCTACGTCGTCAACAAAGAGGGCACCAAGGCCGTCAAGCGCGAAATCCGCATCGGCCGCCAGAACCCCCAATACTACGAAGTCCTCGAAGGCCTCGAACCCGGCGAACGCGTCATCACCTCCGGCTACGACAACTACGGCGACAGCGACGTGCTGGTTTTTTAAGCAAACAATTAATATTCAAATAACTATGATTCAAGTTTCTAATCTTTCCAAGATCTTCCGGACGGAAGAAATCGAGACCACTGCTCTCAACGGTGTTTCCTTCGAAATCAAGGACGGCGAGTTTGTCGCCATCATGGGCCCTTCGGGCTGCGGCAAGTCCACGTTGCTGAACATCCTCGGCCTGCTGGACAACCCCACCAGCGGCTCTTACAAACTGCTCGGCACCGAGGTCGGCGGCCTCAAGGAAAAGGAGCGCACCAAGTTCCGCAAAGGCAACATCGGCTTCGTGTTCCAGAGCTTCAACCTGATCGACGAACTCAATGTGTACGAGAACATCGAGCTCCCGCTGCGCTACCTCAACATCAGCGCCGCCGAGCGCAAGCAGAAGGTCACCGACATCATGAAGCGAATGGCCATCAGCCACCGGGCGAACCACTTCCCGCAGCAGCTCTCCGGCGGCCAGCAGCAGCGCGTCGCCATCGCCCGCGCCGTCGTGGCCGGCCCGAAGCTCATCCTCGCGGACGAGCCCACCGGTAACCTCGATTCCAAGAACGGCAAGGAGGTGATGGACCTCCTCAAGGAGCTCAACGCCGACGGCACCACCATCGTGATGGTCACCCACTCCCAGAAGGACGCCGCCTGCGCCCAGCGCACGATCGACCTCTTCGATGGCCAGATCGTAAGTGACGTCAAGAACGAACTTTAATGAGAACAAAGAGCGATATCCTGATTAAGGTGCTGTCCCTGGGTGTGGGGCTGGCCGTGGGCATCGTGCTCATTGCCAAGGTGTTTTTTGAACTGAGTTATGACAGTTTCTACAAGGATATCGACCGGGTGTACTGTATTCGCACCTGGTACTCCCAGCACGGAGACGAACAAGATTACGGGCAGGTAAGCGGCGGCGTGCCCGTGGGGTTCATGGAGGAGGTTCCGGGCGTCGAGGTGGGCACGCGGACGACGTTCGTGTTCAATGGCGATACCTACCTGGACGAGGAAGGGAATAAGCTGAAAGCCACGCTCGTCTGTGCCGATACCTGCTTCTTCAAGGTCTTCGACCGGCCGATCCTGGTCGGTGATCCGGTGAAGATCCTGGGGAAGTGGGGCGGCGTGATGGTGAGCCGGAGTTTCGCGGAAAAGCTAGGCGGCGTGCAGGAATGCATAGGCAAGCAAGTCTATAACGAGGATCTGGCTGACCTGAAACTGCCTATCGAAGGCGTGTTCGAGGATTTCCCGAAGAACGGCAGTCTGAGCTACGACATCCTCCTTTCGATGGAAACATACGGCAAGCAGAGTACGGACAACTGGCTGGGCAACGACCGGTACAAGGGCTATGTGAAGCTGATGCCCGGCGTGGACCTGAATACGTTGACCGATGCGATCCGGAAGATGCAGGAGGCCCATCAGCCGGTGGCGCAAATGGAGGCCCAGGGGATGCGGATGACGTATTTCCTGAAGCCCTTCTCCAAGATGCACACGTCCATGCCGGAGGTGAAGTCCCAGGTGATCCTGCTGTCCATCGTGGCGGCGCTGCTGATCCTCATCAGCCTGCTCAATTACATCCTGATTGTCATCTCTTCCATGGTAAAACGGTCCAAGGAAGTGGGCGTGCGGAAATGCTATGGCGCGGAGGGTAAGCACATCTATGTCATGCTGACGAAGGAAGCATCTATCCATATCGCGCTTTCGCTGGTCCTCGCGGCGCTGATCATCTTTGCCGGCCGCAGCATCATCGAGAACCTGCTGGGCTTGCCGTTCCAGACCCTGCTGGTGCCCCGGAGCATCCTCGCCATCGGCCTCGTGATCCTGTTCGTGCTGGTCATATCGATCGTCGTTCCCGCCGAACTGTACCAGCGGATACCGGTCGACGCCGCGCTGAAGAACTACACGGAAAACTCCCGTCGGTGGAAGCTGGGCCTCCTGGGCGTGCAGGTGCTCATCAATGTATTCCTGGTGGTGATGATGCTCATCATCGGACGGCAGTATCAGCTGGTGAATCATAGCAATCCCGGGTATGATTATGAGAATTTGTTCTATATCAACCTGTTCGATCGCGACCAACTGGCACAGGCCCGGGCCGTGGAGACGCTTCGGAGCCTTCCGGAAGTCTCCGGTGTAGCGGCCAGTTACAACCTGCCTTTTGAAGGTTCCAACGGAGACAATATTTATCTCCCGGAAGACGAGCGGGAACTGTTCAATGTCGCCGACCAGTACGACTGTTCCGACGGTTTCTACGAGCTGATGGACATCCGCTTCGTGGACGGCCGGGCGCCGAGGGATACCACCGAGATGGCCGTGGACGAGAAGTTCGTCGCCAGGATGGCTGATTTTGTTGATTGGTCCGACGGCCCCGTTGGCAAGCAGGTGTACATCACCGGCCACGACCATCCCATCGTCCTCTCCAACGACATGGGCGTGAGCCCTTATACGATCTCCGGTGTCTATAAGTGCTATCTGATCGGCAATCTGACCCGGGTGGACCCGCGTCCCAGCGTCCTTTTCCGGGCCGAGATCGGCTCCGGGTCCTGGATGCCGCATATCCTGTTCAAGGTCCGCCCCGAGGCGCTTCCCAAGGTTCAGGATGCCTTGTCGCAGGCCCTGGAGGGCCGGGAAATCAATATCCTTTCCTACGAAGAGCAAATGCGCGCGGCATACGACGACAGCAAGAAGATGCGCAATACGATGGCGCTGGGCGCCGTGTTCTCCCTGCTGATTGCCCTGCTGGGCCTGATTGGTTTCATCAAGGATGAGAGTCTCCGGAGGGCGAAGGAAATGGCCGTGCGCAAGATCAATGGCGCCACCACCCGGGACATCCTGAGTGTATTCGCGAAGGACATCATGAAACTGTCTGCCGTTATGGCTGTGATTGCCTGCGTGGCCGCATTCTTTGTGGCCCACAAGTGGCTGGAGCAGTTTGCCGAGAAAGTGTCGCTAAATCCGCTGTATTTCATCGGCGGTGCGCTCCTGGTATTGCTGATTGTGCTGGGCGTTGTAGTGCTGAACTGCCTGAGGATCGCCCGAACCAATCCGGTGGAATCGTTAAAGAACGAGTAGTATGAAGAGTTATCTGAAATTCTTGTCCCGGAATAAGTTATACACTGCGATCGAGGCGGTGGGGCTGATCGTGAGCCTGGCGTTCATATTGCTTGCCGGGCATTATGTCTGGAAGCAGCGGCAGATGACGAGAAACGTTCCGGACTACCAGGATGTCTATTCTTTCTACAGGTCCTCAAACGGAAATTCCGGCATCGGGCAGTCCTGGGGTTTTGCCTATCAGGCCAAAGAAAGCATTCCGGAGGTCGAAAAGGCGGCTATGTTCTGGAGAGCCTCGACGCCGGAGGAGAACACGGTGGAAATCAATGGCAGCAAATACCATGTCCGGGAGTTCATGGTGGGAGGAGACTTTTTCGATATTTTCCCTACCGTGTTCGAAAGTGGCGATGCCCGCGTCATGGGGGATATCTCGAACGTCATCATCAGCCGGTCGTTCGCCAACCGCCTCGGCGATGAGGATCAAGTCATCGGCAGTATCATTGACGGCCGATATACGGTTGCCGCAATCATCCGGGAAACGCCGAATCCGATTTTCGGGGATGTAGATATCATCTACAACATCGAGAACCTGACCAACCGGAAGAACGCGCCCTACCGGCTGGATGTCATCCCCTTCGTCAAGGTCCGGAAGGGAACCGACCGGGGAATGCTTGAGGTGAAGGCCGATACTTTGGTCGCCAAGGGCTTCGATGCTTTCGGCGGCAGGAGTTTCCTGGAAGACAGCGGCCTGGTCCGCTACGACGAGATCTGGTTCTCGCCCGCCAACAATCAATCCCTGAAGAAAGGAAGTCGGACGTTTACCGACATCATCCTGCTGGTGACGATCATCCTGCTGCTATCGGCGATATTCAATTACATCAACTTGAGCGTGGCCCTTTCCGGGAAACGGACGAAGGAAATGGCTACCCGGAAGATTCTCGGGGCGGATAACAAATCTTTGATTATCAGCAGGCTTTTGGAGTCCCTGTCCTTCACGGCGGTCTGCTTCCTGCTGGCCGTTGTCCTCGCCGAGGCGCTTACTCCCTGGTTCAACCGGCTCATCGGCGAAAACGGTGTTCCCGTCCGGGTATTATACACGCCTGGCTGGACCTGCATATACGCGTTATTCATCGTCCTGATATCCTTGATCCAGGGATACCTGCCGGCCTGGATCGGTACGCGCCTGCCGGCCATTTCAGTGGTCAAGGGGGAATTCCGCACCAAGAACAAGCACGTGTTCAGCAAGGTGTTCATCGTCTTGCAGCAGGTGTTCTCCATCGCGTTGCTGGCCCTGGCTATCGTAATGGGCCTGCAGGTGTCCCATATGGTGAACAGGCCGCTGGGGGTCGATGTCGATGGCGACTTCTATGTCCAGTTGAACGACAAGGGGCTCCAGCGGCTCTTCGACGAGAAGGTCGTGTCCCTGCCCTGCGTCAGCCGGGTCGGTCACAGCACGTATTTCCCCGGAATGGTCGAGGAGATGGTAACGGAAGACAAGGACAAGGGAATCATCAGCCTGGCCGTGATGAGCTGCGACCGGACCGCCTTCGACATCTTCGGATTCAAGGTCCTGGAAAGATTCGAGGAGCCGGAAAACGGCACCATCTGGATCTCCCGGCAGGAAATGGACCGTTTCGGGGTCGATCGGAACACGGAGGACCTGCCGTATCATCATGTTTTTGGAAGGTCGATCGGAGGAATCATAGAGGACTTTGCGCCCAATGACATTCTCCGGTATGATCCTGCTACGGGCAGTTTTTTGTTGATCGGTCCTTCCGAACAGCAGTACGGGCTGTTGATTGAGACGACGGGCGACCGGGCCCGGGCCCGGAAAGAACTGGCGGCGCTGTACACCGAACTCAGTTTGGAAAGAAACGGGATCGAAGACAAGCCTTATATGTTCGGATTCATCACGGATATCCTGTCCGAGCGTTTGGCGCAAGTCAAAAGGCAGTTGTCCCTCGTCCGGCTCTTCATGTTGCTGAGCCTCCTGCTGTCCGTCCTCGGGTTGATTGCCATGAGCCGGTATTACGCAGACGAAAGTTCCAAGGACATCGCCATCCGGAAAGTGTTCGGAAGCACGATGGAGACCGAAATCCGGAAAACCGTCCTGGAGTACCTCCTGCTGTTGGCCCTGGCCACCCTTATCGCCGTCCCCGTCGCCATCTGGCTCGCTTCCAAGCTTCTGGAACAATACTCCTACCGGATCTCCGGCTACGGCTGGGTCTTCCCGGCCGCCGTCCTCCTCGCCACGGTGGTGGCGTTCCTCTCCATCTTCTGGCAGACCCGCAAGGCCGCCCGGACCAACCCGGCGACAGAATTGAAAAAAGAGTAGATATGAAGAGTTATCTGAAGTTCTTGTCCCGCAACAAGCTATACACCGCCATCGAGGCGGTGGGGCTGATTGTGAGCCTGGCGTTCGTCATCATTATCTTCTGCTACACCTGGCAGCAGCTGGCCCTTACCCGGGAGGCGCCTGATTACAAACGGATCTGCGCCCTGACTTCCCATGTGGACGATTATCTGTCCGCATTCCCCGGGCAGCTTTCGATCGTCCGGGACCGGATTCCGGAAGTCGAGAAAGCCGGAAGAATCAAAGGCTACGGTGCCGCTGTCTATTTTGACGGGAAGCAGATCCCCGGTTCTCCCAATCTATGCGACATCGATCCCGAGATATTCGAATTCTTTCCGCAAACCTTCGTGTCGGGTTCGCCGGAAGTGCTGAACGACAGGAACCAGGTCCTGCTCGGAGAGAGCTTCGCCAGAAAGATCTCTCCCGATATCGATCCGGTCGGCAAGACCATCGTCTTGCGGAGAGATACCTGTGTGATCGGCGGCATCATCAAGGACGCGGAACACTCGTTGTTGAATCATCAGGATGTCTACCGTTCTTTTGCAGAGCCCGACGCCCCTTCGACCTTGCCGGTCATCATTCCGGTCGACCTCGTCCTGCTCCGCTTTCGGGAAGGCGCCGATCTCAAGGAGGCCAGGACGCTTATCGACACCCTGATGCTCCGGGAATACGGTTCCACGTACTACAAAGTCAACAAGCCCGAACGGAGCTTGACCATCCCGTTCAAGGAGCTCTATTTCTCCCAGCGCTACTCCAATCTGCTGAAAAGCGGCAATCCGACGCTTGTCTATGTCCTGATCGCCATCGGGATCCTGCTGCTCGCCTCGGCCCTTTTCAATTATATCAACCTCAGCGTGGCCCTCGCCGGGAAGCGGGCCAAGGAAATGGCCATCCGCTCCACGCTCGGAGAATCCCGCGGGAAGATCGGGTGGCGGTATGTCTCGGAATCCATCCTATTCGTGGCACTTTGTCTGGCGCTGGCTTATCTGCTGGCCCGCGCGCTAGAGCCGGTGTTCAATCGGTACATCGCAGGAGATGTCGGACTCGAAGTTTCCCTTTCCCCGTTCTATCTGCTTGTCTATGCCTTGCTGGCCATCCTGATCGGCCTGGTTTCCGGATTGATCCCCGCCTGGATGACTTCCCGCTACAAGCCGGTGGACGTCATCAAGGGAGAGCAGCGCCGCCAGACCAAGACGCTCTTCTCCAAGGTGTTCATCATCATCCAGAACGTGATCACCGTCGCGCTCATCTCGCTGGCCCTGGTGATGGAGCTGCAGTACAACCATCTGGAGAATATGCCCGTCGGGGCCACTGTGGACAAGCTTTATTTCCTCGGGTGCGGCACCGTGGGCAAGGACGCGCTCGCAGCAAAACCTTACGTGGACCGGGTCGGCGGTGCCGGTGGGTACCCCGGCTATGGAAACACATCCGTAAGTACAACCGTTGACGGAAAGAAAATAGACATCCGCATGATCCGCTGCGACGAGGCTGCGTTCGAGCTGTTCGGCTTCGAGGTATTGAAAGATTTCAACCGCCCGAAGGAGAACACTTTGTGGTTCACCCAGACCGCTGCAGGTTTCTTCTCCATTGACGAGGAAAACCCGGCCCCGCCGGAATTTGTCAAAGCGGTCTGGGGAGATATGGAAATCGGAGGCATCATCAACGATTTCGCGACCTGCGGGCCGTCGGAAGTAGCGGCGAATAAAGTCGGCGTTATCGAACTCGGGAATATGGACGGCTATTCGACGGTTGTCGTGAAGCTGAACCGTTTCGACCCGGAAGTCCGCGCCGAGCTGAAAGAAATCAGCCGCCAGGAAAGCATCCGGCTGACCGGGGAAGAAGGATACGGGGAGAAGGTCTATGGTTACATTCCGGAGCTGATCGGGAAGAGCCTGGAGAAGACCCGCAACTTTATCAGTATGATTGAGTTGTTCATGCTTCTCTCTACCTTGATCTCCCTGCTCGGGCTGATTGCGATGAGCGCCTATTACGCCGGGATGCAGACCAAGGATATCGCGGTCCGCAAGGTCTTCGGCGGCACCATCGCCACGGAGACGGGACGCGCGGTCAAAGAATATATGATCCTGGTCGGGATCGCCGTGCTCATCGGGGTCCCCGTCGCCGTTTTCCTCTCCGAACGCTACCTGCGGCAGTTCTACTACAGGATCGACGGATACGGATGGGTCTTCGTCGTCGGGGCCGTCATCGCCCTGCTCATCTCCTTCCTCGCCGTCCTCTGGCAGACCCGCAAAGCCGCCCGGACCAACCCGGCGGTGGAACTTAAAAAAGAATAAGAAGATGTTATTTCAAGACCTCTGAGTGGGTCCCCGTACGCGTCATGACCATAATCAGTTCATCATCCCTTTGCTCCCA
>JAEEGH010001924.1_pt1 | contig 57948 bp, 40 predicted proteins | sample 9134181 | NCBI WGS metagenome assembly JAEEGH01 (sample SAMN16246544, study PRJNA631951) | gut metagenome | biome: gut microbiome; feature: rumen; material: DP-attached | host: Bos | place: Iran: Karaj | collected 2018-10
TTGCTCCAATTTGAAATTGGGCACAAAGGTACGCATTTCAAAAGTGGGACACTATTTTCAGGAACTACTTTGTTGTGCATAAGAGAGTTAACTATAGCAATTAACAAAAATTAAGAGACGCTAGTGAATTCAATGTATTATAAATAACACGCTATCACTTCCCTAATAATTACATTCCCTTCTTTACCATTTTCTCCACAAGAGGTTACCATCAGCCGTTTGCCCTTCAACCTCAATGTTTAGGCTCGTTTGGCGTGAGTTGTTGTAGAAGATGACGTTGGCTTTGCCGTTCTCGTCTAATTTGAGGTTTGGGTTCCAATAAAGTATCCTTCGATAATCCACTGGTTCTGAAGGTGTCTGTCGCGAATAATCAGGGCTATAGAACTCGGCTTGTTGTAACAGCCACGCGTGTTAAATCTTCTTAAAGCCTGCAACTTCACTTCAACAAAATCTTCCGTCCGCCCCAAATATAGATGCCCTTTCTTAAAGTTGAAAGTCTGGAGTTAAAAGTTGAAAGTTTCCGCCCGCTGAGGTCGTACATGTCGTTTTTCATTTTCTTACCTATTATCCTTTTCGAGTCCTGTCCCATTGTCGCGGAGCACGATACTCAAAAGACTTGACGTGCACAAGCGACACTGCTATTCCCACCAGGTACCATAGAAGTAATGAATTGCATAAGCGGTGTTAATGCGTCGTTGCATTTCCTCAGGCACGTTGTTCTGCATGATGAGTTTTGACTCACCGAGGCGGATAGGATAGAGAAACTCAGATTCAAAAATCCTGATGCCCTCCTTGTTTTTAAAGCTCTTGTAAGCATCTGTCAGCAGGAATGGACCTGTGGAGTCTAAGATGTCTCCGCCATACCTCACGTCCCACCCGTGAGGGTGGCTCATCATTCGCGCTATAATATGCTCTAAGAACGGGTGATTGGGCACAGATGCCATGAGCGCATTGCAGATGATATGTTTACGCCCATAGCGTCTTGCATGGTCGTAAGGTTCCTTGCCTGCCACGAAGTCGGCATCCTCAAGCAAAAGGGTAAACTCTCGTTTTAGGCACTCAAAGTCGAGGTCAACATATAGGCCTCCGTAAGTTTGGAGAAGAAGATAACGGATGGCATCGGCGCGCTGGATGTTCTTGGGATAGGCATCATAATTCTCAAGGAATTCTGGGTAGTGCGTCCGCACGAACTCATGGTTCATCTCATCCGTCCAAAGTTTGTATTCCCATCCTGGCAACATATCCCGCCATGTCTGCGACAGGGCTTGAAACAATCTCGGAGGTTGGTCATCCTTCCATGTCTGATGGATGATTTTGGGTATCTTAAGCATGTCCCTCCTTTATTGTACTTCTTTTCTCCATGTTCCAGCATGCAGATGTACGGCATAGTTTCCGAACAGGCACGACTCCTTGCGACCGTTGGGTAATGTCACGTATTGGCCTGAATTACGCAGGAGCGTGATGTCAGGGTAGGCAGAGAGATTGTCCCAATATGTGTCGGTTAGCAAGCCAGGTCCTGTGATGTCAAGCACTTCCTGCTGCGATGCGACCTTTACCGAGGCACGGCTTGCCATCGTGTCCATCACGGCTCGCAGAAAGGGATGCCCTGCCTTGCCGCCAAACATATAGTTGGCAATGCGGACATGATATTTCAAGTGCAATGCCTCCTGTGTAGCCTTGCAGACAGTCATCTCCTCGGCCAACACAAGGGAGCAGTCGGCAAGGTCGTCCAAAGATCGAAGGGGAAGCATATCCATATCCATGTAGAATCCGCCGAGGGCATAGACAAGTGCCAGCCGCAGGAAGTCTGCCCGCTGCACATTGAACGGGAATGCCAAGTAAGAATTGATATATTCTGGCAGATGCTCCTCAAGGAACAGCATGGCATAGTCCTCATTCCATAGCATAATGTCCCACGAGGGGTGCATCTTGCGGATGCGCCGCTTGCAGTCTCTGAAGACGGGCGGTATCGACTCTTCCTTGCGAAGGAATATCATATGTATGTTCTTTGCCATGACAACGAATGGATTCTTCTAATACTATTGATTACTTATTTCCTTAGGCTTAGCTTTCTCCCCATGAGGATAGAAGCGTAAAATTAAGAAGCGTGTGTACATGGAGTCTGGAAAAGGAATATATTCTCCGTCCTTATGATTCTGCTCATACGAGAAATACATACTTTTCAACGTAACGGGTAGGGGCACTCCTAATTCCTTCATTCGAGCTACAAGATTTTCCTCCGAAAGCGGACCATACAAGTCTGTCGTCATACGATTTATAAGCCAATAATCAAAATCATCACTTTCAAATATCTGGCGTTGCCCTTCGTATGTGTATAAACTCATGTCGAGTTCATCCAAGGGAACACCTCTGTATGTTTCATCGAACAGGTAATTATATCCGAGGATGCGACCAGGCAAGCGACATTCCAGGATTACCCACTCGTCAAGAAAACATTCGCGATGTATGTGCCCAAAATCCAAACGATTTCTACTATAGATAGCGAGGGGCAGGAAAAGTGTATCTGTCCTGTTTGAAGCACGGTGTATAAATAGCGGATAAAGGATTTTACTTATATAGGGATTGTCATCGTTGGATAGCCTCAGTTGTGTGGAATCAAGACACCAAAGATTGTGCGCGTCAGCCTCATAAAAAGCAGTTCCTGCAATATGCAGAGTATCAATATACGAGCTGTCTGGGCGACGGATATAGAATGGCGTGTGTCCACGGTCGCTGTTCCATCCGAAATAGTATAATCCGCCATCATCGGGACTTTCAGCACAAGACATACATTCAGTAATCAAGGATAAGATTACTCCAAGATGCCAAAATCTTGAGATTAATGAGTTGTACATAATTTTCACTTCGTTTCCAGAGTACCGTCAAAGTATATTTCAAATTCTGTTGTTCCATAAACATGACGATTTAGCAAGCCTGCTGAAATCATAATAGCTCTACATGTAGTTCCACCTATACTTCCTAGAATTGCATCTGCTCTAATGGAAATATCTTCACTAACTATTAGGCCAAAAAGAGTCAACCAATCTCTATTTGTATTAAGTCCTCGTAAATCAAAGTTATAAGTATCATGTTCAATAGTGTATTTCTTTTCCCCTACTTTTTTAAAGGAAATTTCACCAATCGTAATAGCAGTACTCATGATTCGGATTTGTTCTATAATACTACGACCAGGCAAAACAGAAGATAGGAATTCCGATGTAAGTATGTTAACAGAAAATGAGTCTTTCTGATTAGGATTCAGAATGAAATCAGGTATATTATCAAGTCCTAACTGGTTTATGTTGAGATGTAGAGGGGCTCCTGTCGCAGAATAGTATCGGGATGTGGCCTGAACATATGGCGATGTCATAACTGCGAGGCAACACTTTTTGATGTTCGCGAGGACTTCGCCTGCTACATTACCTATAATGCTTATCCATTCTTCTGAAACTTCTGGTAGAGAGTTTATAATCGGATTGATGATGCCATTGGAATCAACAAACCCGAAACTGAGGACATTTCCTCCATGCCAAGTCCCATTTGTTTTCATCGTTTGAAACTGAGACGTGGTGTAAAACGGCTCATAAGGAATAAATCTTCCCACAAAACTTGAGTCGCTGCTGTTGGTACTGCTTCCTGTACTTCCCCCGCCTGTGCCTCCTCCACCTGTGTCTGTGTTTCCATTGTTTCCTCCGCCGGTATACCCGCCACCACCAGATGTACCTCCGCCTGTATTCCCATTGGAATTATTCCCAACACCATTGTCTGGCATGTCTGCTTCTACTATGAGTTCTTTCATGACATAACCTAATTCCTCGACATAACCACCATTCCATGTTCCGTTCTTCAACATCTCTAAGAATTCCTCTATAGAGTGCAGTATGTCGTCTGTTTGTTTGCCAGAACCTGAACCTGAACCTAAACCAGAACCAGAACCAGAACCACTTCCGCTTCCACTACCTTGTCCGCTTCCTTGCCCGCTGCCACTGCCGTTTGATGCACAACCACATCCGTTAGAATTCTCCTGACTTTGTATGCCATCACTCGGATAATAAAGAGATGACTCTTCGTAGACAACGTGACCACCATGCCAGTTGTTCTCTTCCTTTAGCTGTTGAAACTCAGCATAAGTGTAAGGATTTGAAAATGTACCTTTTTCCATTGTTGTAATAAATTAAGTTAATGAGTCTTGTTTGTCACTTTGTTATAATTAACACGCCTGTGTTTATCAAGTAATTAATGTGCTGGCACGAAAACGCCATGATTGGCTCTGGCACTCGCCCAGGAGTATGGCAGACTCCTTTTATGATTTGATCACGAAGACGTTTTGTTGTCATTGTGCCGCCTTCCATGAACGTCAAGATCTGGGATTCTGTATCATCTAAAGGAACGGCCTCCAGTCTGTCACCCCGCAAGGAAGGATAAACGGCAATGTGGCTGAGAGGAAAGTGTCGTTCACACGCCATCATCTCACTTATTCTGTCCAGGTCAAAGCCCTGAATGTCCTTGGGAAGTTCAAAGACAGATAATCCTGTTGTTAGTTTTACCATCGTTTTATGCTCTTTCCCTTCATCATGGAACGGGAGCGTTTTGGTTCTTTGTCTTTCCTCGTATAGCAGAACATCAGTTCCCCAATGCTTCCCACTGGCAAAACGCTGTGATATAAAATCACGGAATTCAGGAACTATCTTGTATATGAGATTGTTTGTTGGAATACGGCAGCACGAGAGGCTATTATGTATGTTTTTGGGGGTGACAATACTCAGAACGCGTTTTGTCTGATTCAGGTATCGTCTAAGCATAAACTTTTCAAAAGACCATATTGTGCCTTTACTTCTTTTATATCCTCCGAGGAGATGCAGGAGTTTACTCTCGCAAAAATTTCTGAAGTTGCAAAACTCCCATTCTGTGTATCCGTTATCATCGTAGATGCCAGGGCATACGGTGCTGACAGGTATGTCCTTCTGCTGGGCGAAGCTGGCAAGGAGCATCTGTTCGAAGAGCAGGTTGAAGTTGCCGTCCGAACACTTTGCCTTGTTTGCGTCGCACAGTGCCATTGCTTCCTCGCAAAACACATGGATGAAGTTGAGGTCATTGCCTCCGAACAGCCCCATGTTGTAAGACGCAATGGACTCTTCTCTCAAGGCATCCTCCATGTATTTGGGCATGCGGAGGGAAGACTCCCCGAGGAGCCTGTCCATCATCTTCCTGTAATACTCTGTTCCACGCTCTTTGCTTTGGGCGATGAGCGGTGCATCGATGATGTCGTCTGATATGGGCTTTGGCAGATAGATGTCACCGTCAATGTGTAGGAAAGGCTTCGTCTGCAGAGAGTAAGTCTTTATCTTGGCATACGACCAATGCTGCGGTGGGCAGAGATGCTCGTCATAGACGACGTGGACTTCGCTATATGGCAGGTGAAGCAGGTCGATAAGAACATGCTTCCCTTGCTCGTCGGTATAGAGTGCGACCTCGTCGTAATGCTTACGGAGGCTAAGACAACTCAAAGCCCATGACATCAAATTGTACTCTGGATTTAACCATCCGAAACTATGCTCAAGAGGGTTACGTCCTGCTGACCAAAAGGTTTGCACGATACGCATAACTTTTAAATAACAGTATAATGTTTTCTATTACTCCTACATTGTAAAATGAAATCTGGCGCAAAAATACTATTTATTCATCAAACAGAAAAATTCTTTATGTTTCTTTATGTTTCTGTTTCAGAGAAAAATACACAAATGATATCGCAAAACAGCATATATCATTAGTTTCCAGAATCTTAAAGAAGCATTCTAATTATATACAGCACAATCTAAAAGAAACAGAGACAGAAACAGCGAGAAACAAGTTTGGAGCATTAATGATGGGATGATTTTCTTCCTATATATGAATAATAAGTGTACAATAATAAAATGATTATCCCTTTCTCTTTTTCAGAAGCATAACTTTATACCAGATTTTGTTATAATCAATGGACAACGTGTTGAAGCTTCATGCGCCCTCTCTGTGGCTAGACTTTGTATATGTCCATAACAAGACTGGCTAACACTATTTGATTCTTGTTATAAAAAAAAGGAGGCACAATCGACAATGGATTGAGCCTCACTTGGTACGTTTTAGAGTGCAAAGAGGAGCGACGAGGGCTTCCACGTGCACTTTTTCGTCTGCAAAGGTAATGTTTTTTTTCCAACTGACAAAGAAATTTCACAATTTTTATATCAAAAAAAACAATAATCATGAAAAATCAGCTTCTTCAAAGCCTGTTGTTGCTAAAATTGCCGACTTTAAGTTAGCACTTTTGCTACATATCTCCTTTAAGAGACGTTTTACTTCTCGATCTAATTCTTTTGCTCGATTTGTTGAGACGTGTGAAAGAAGGTACTTCAGAACCAAGTATGCACCTTTGAGTTTCTGACGATTGGAACCAAACTTCCCGGCAGGACCGTCTTTAATGCCTCGTGGCATCTTCAAATCATACACTACACCGCCATGAGCACAAACATTCCGTAGCGAGCGGACGATTTCGAGATAATTTTCGAAGATAGTCGTTTTGTTCACGCCAAAGCGTATAGAAATATCGCGTTTGTCATCAACAGATATAAGATTGGTGTATAGTGTTTGAATGTTCCCAAACATCATATATTCTAAGGTTTTCCAGGCTGGAGCATAAATATCTGTCTTGTATTTGGCGTGATGCCTTGAAATAACGGGATTCTTTTTAATATCATTATAACATTTTTCCTCGAAACTATCAGCAAATTCCTTTCTAACTACAGATTTGTTGACAAACCAGATAGGGTCAGCTTTGTACTTGTTAGATAGTGTGAGCACCATATAAGTTCGAAGAGCAATTTCAATTCGATTGGCATAACGCATAAGTAGAGGCCGAATGTCATAATCAAAATAATAAAGAGCAACAGCATCATCCAATGTTGTTTTAGGAATCATTTTGTGTGTTCTCTTTTTTAATACAGGGAACGTCTCTTCAAAAGGGAAAAGATAAAAACCCAATCGATAGTAGCCAATATCCCCAAGTTGCTCTTCTGCTTTTGAAATACTGGCAATCTTCACTCCTCTTGACTTTAGGAGAGTTATTTGCTCTCGTATGGTTGTTGCTTGTTTCATTTATTGTCTAAAATTTCGCACAAAGGTACGAATAAATTTTTGAATCTCATAAAAATTTCATCAATTACTTTACTCCTCCGCATGAAATTGTCAATGTATTTATTTGTCTAAAGACAATGTTCGTTCAAATGAAAGGAATTCATTTGAAGTTGCACTGTAATTTGCAGCAGAAAGACTGGAAAGAATTGTCAGCATTCAGAAAGAGAACCGTGTGAACGTGGCCAGGAATCTTTGCGGATATTATTCCTTAATAGAGAATTCTGAGAGTGACTATTTGTTGGGTTGCAATGTAATAAAAAAAATGCTCTCGCTCAATTTCAACCTTTATATGAAGGAGAAAAATGTTCATCAGGATGCAATTAATGTGGTTGCACTTAACGGAAATGACTTAAATGCATATGTTAAAGCGCACGATGTCGCTGAGAGTGGTCATGATACTTTTGGTGATTATTCACGTTCACATAGAAATCTTATAATAGATGATGTGATTAAGTATTTTGAATCTTATCCGAAAAAAAGCACCCATTGGAAAGAAACCAAAACTATGTATGAAAATGGGTCAAATAAATATAGGAACACAACAAATGTGAACCAGACGGAGATGAAAGAAGAAAAATATTCAGTATTTGGCGATGATGCCCATTATGAAGAGTTTTTGAAAAAGTGTTTTATTAAAAATAAGATTGAAAAAAAGTAATTGTATGTCGATATTGCTTGTGGTAAAACGGTTTGAATCATGACTTCAATATTATAAGAGTGTACAAAGGTAGTCATTTTCATCTCAAATCATTTCTTTTTGTTATACCACTGCCTTATTTTAGACAAAAATTGCTTAAATTACGCGCTAAAAAGTGATTTTATGTTTCCATTTCGAGAAAAAGTAGTACCTTTGCATTATAAATATTTAAAATACATATGGCTAGCATTATCAGTGATTACATATCAAGAAATATGAGTATCTTGGATTTGAAGAAAGAACTCAGTGTGTTACGCTCGAAGTACAACAAGCTAACAGGGCGCAATTTGTTTATATATGCAGCCGATTTTAACAAAGCAAGGCAAGGAATAGATGTTAGCCTCATGCAAGATGACTTTTATACAATTCAAGACATATTACGTGAATCAACCCAAAAGCAAATTGATGTTTATCTTGAAACACCTGGTGGAAGTGGGGAAACGGCTGAGGAAATAGCTAGGTTTTTACACTCAAAATTTGAAGAGGTGAATTTCGTGATAGCAGGAGAGGCAAAAAGTGCAGGAACAATATTAGTCATGTGTGCTAATAATATATACATGTGTAGCACTGGAAGTTTAGGACCAATAGATGCGCAAGTGAAAATTGGTCGAAGCATAGTTTCTGCCCACGATTATAAAACATGGGTCGAAGATAAAAGAGAAGAAGCAAACACAAATGGAAAACTTAATCCATTTGATGCTATTTTAGTTTCTCAAATTTCTCCGGGAGAAATATATGGTGTTCTTAATTCTCTACAATTTGCGAAAGATCTTGTTAAAACTTGGCTTCCCAAGTATAAATTCCGTGATTGGACAATAACAAAAGACCATCATAAACCAGTTACACAGGAAATGAAAGAAAAGAGAGCATCAGACATTTCCGACAAATTATGTAACCATATGGATTGGCACACGCATGGTCGCTCTTTAAAAATGGAAGACCTGAAGGAGGAATTACAGATAGAGGATATAGACAAAGACCCCGCACTCGCAAATATTGTTTATAGGATTAAAACAGTAATTAGACTGATTTTTGATACAAGTACTGATTTCAAGTTATATTTCTGGGAGGATTGCGAACTTGCACGTTCTGCAAATATAGCAAATGTTCCATTTAATAAACCAGAACCTGCAAAAACCGCAAAGAACATTGAAGTTGTGGAACTTGGTGTACCATGTCCCAAATGTCAAAAAAATCATATGATTAAGGGATATGTTAATCTAACAAGTACAGAGATTAAAAATTTGAATCTTCCTATAAACTCACGAATTCGGGGAAACGAGATTCTTATTTGTGATACTCCGGGGTGTGGATTGGCGATTAATTTAAAGCCAATTAAAAACATGGTTGAAAATCAACTAAAAAAGAAAATAACTATAATTTGAGCCGTTATGGAAAATAAAGATAAGCAACCTCTGAATCATGAAGAAATCGTAGCATTTGTTGAGGATACGAGAGCCGGCAAATTCTCTGATACGGATATTTCTTTTCGTGAAATATTGCAATGTACTATTTCACGTGAAGATGTTATCTTCCTTGAAAACAACAATATACAAGATGTTGGAACGATTCTCTATGGAATACACTGATTTGTTTATCCGACCTTCAAGATATGGAGTTGAATAGCCTGATAGCTGAGTGTACAGCATACGACTTCAAGGTGATGCTTGAAGAAAAGAAACCTAAGAGTTGGTTGAAGAGTGTAAGTGCCTTTGCCAATGGCTTGGGTGGTTCCCTTTTCTTCGGCATTGATAATGATGGCATTGTCAAAGGACTTGATGACCTGCAGCATGTATGCGAAACAATCAGCAGTAGGATTCGGGATTACATGGATCCTCTTCCCGAGGTTGAAATGATTCCGCAGGTAATAGACGGATTACATATCTTGCAGTTAAAGGTAAAAGCTGGTCATTATACTCCCTATTATTATGTAGGGGATGGTCAAAGAATGGCATTTGTTCGTGTCGGTGATGAGAGCATACCTGCAACGGCAGAACAAATGGTTCGCTTAGTGTTGAAGGGCTCAAACAAAACTTTTGATTCCCTTCACACAGACTATAAAGCAGTGGACTATTCTTTTACCATTCTGGCCAATACGTTCAAAAAACGTACCAAACAGGAATGGGACAAAAAATATCTCCTGTCATTTGGTCTTGTCACTAGTACCGGCAATCTCACTAATGCGGGTGCATTATTTGCGGATGACAGTCCCATGTGGCAATCACGTCTTTATTGCACACGATGGGATGGCAAGGAAAAAGGCGATGCCATTAATGATGCAGAGTTTACGGGCAATGTTCTGATGTTGCTTCGTGAAGCAATGAATTTTGTGAAGTCTAACACCAAGAGAGGCTGGGAGAAATTGCCTGATGGCCGAAAGAACAAACCCGAATATGCCGAACGTGCCGTTTTGGAAGCTATGGTTAACCATTTCATTCATCGTGACTATACTGTTATGGGTAGTGAAGTTCATCTTGACATCTATGATGACCGTCTCACTGTAACATCTCCGGGTGGAATGTATAATGGATTGTTGATTCAAAATTTGAACATCGCTGATGTTTCTTCTGAAAGACGCAATCCGATACTTGCAAACGTAATGACCCAATTGGATTATATGGAGAAACGTGGCAGCGGACTCACATGCATCTGTAATGAGACCAAAGCCTTGGAAGGTTATAAGGACGAACTGAAACCTGTATTCAAGTCTACTCCGACCCAATTCCAGACCATCATCTTTGCCTCTTCCGACACCCCGAATGTCGGAGACCATGACGGAGATATGTCGGAGACGAAACCTACTGAACGTCAGAAGATAATCCTCAATCTCATTACAGAGTCTCCGACAATCACCGGCAAACAAATGTCGGAGACTTTGTCGGTGAGCCAGCGCACCATCGAACGTGACCTTTCTGCTTTACAAAAGAAAGGTGTTCTGAAGCATGAAGGCAAAGACAATGATGGTGTGTGGATAATTCTTGAAACAAAGAAATAATTTATATGGATAATTAAAAAAAAATATGGAAAGGGTTATAAATCGGCAAACTACGTGGTATGTCATCAACATAAAAGCAAGAAGGAATCAGACTCCACAACATTACGTAGACGTTTGGAACCTTATCAATAAGCAGGATCCTTTAATAGAGTTACCCAAAACCACGAACAGATTTGCCAGCATAAGGACCATGTCTTTTTCACAGCAACGTGATAGTTATAATATTCCGCAATATATAGAAATAAAGTTGGTTGCTTACACTCTGATAGATCCAGATAAATTTTACAATAGAAGAACTAAAGAGGATATGGCAATTGACTGGAATACAGATATTGCAGCAAACAAAAAGGAATCAGTTTTAATATTTGTACCATCCGTCCATACACTAGTAGTCAAAAAGAGTTCAGAAATAACTATAAATTATATATTGACTTATCTACAAGGGGCACTTGATGTCATCGAGCCAGAAGGATTTGACGTAGATATAATTAAAGATCGAGAAACATTAGATCAGATTTTGAGTGCACATGCGTTAATTTCTATTGATGCTCATATCTCTTTTTCAAATCATGGTCATTCTGAAGGATTTCAAGAAATTTTTGAAAACAAAATAAAGGAAGCCAACCCTGATATTCTTGATATCAAAATTAGCGGAACTCAAGAACATCCATTGTGTTGTGGAGAAGAAGATGGCTTGGTACAATCGATAATTAATATTTCAGAAAGTAATGGTTCTGTAAAAGCGGTTGTCCAAAGAGATGAAAATACAGGGTTGGAAGTAATTGATACAGAAGATCACCCATTTATCCTAAAAATGCCACAGATAATTAACGATATTTGTTCAACCTTATATAATGAGTTACGGACTCGTTATGCAAACCATAATAATAATGAATAAGAATGCTTCTAAATTTGGTTGGAAAAGTCTCTTTAGCTACTATGGCTTTAGGGGTTTAATGAAGGATAGCTGGCTACCAATAATCATTGCTACATCTATTTGCATTGGAACTTATTTCTCGAACAAGGATTCCTTAGAAGTATTGAAGACTGTTACACAACTTGCGAATGAGGTTGTCCCTGCCATGATTGGTTTAGTACTTGCCGCATATACAGTATTGCTTACATTTTTTACCGGAGAGTCTTTTAAGAAAGCAACTGAAACACCAAAAGGGAGAATATTTATCATGGGAATAAACGCAGGTTTTGCTGCGTGTCTAACTTTTTTAGCTGTAAGTGTTCTTGTATCAATTATGATAGCAGTATGTATAGAATGGGAATATACATCCGAACATGCTGATTGTTATAATCTATGTGCATTATTTGGATTATCATTTCTGTTATCGTATGCTATAACAAGTATATTTGGCATTATCATAGACATCTACAATAGCGGTCAAACAACAGCATTATAGTTATTGAGAAGAATAAAGAAATAATTCTGTGCGAAGGCAATTGTGTTGTATCTTGGGCGGAAATTTTTGAATAATCATAGTTTTCGTCCAAGATGTTCATAAACATTAATCTTATCACAAAATTCCCATTAAAATATGCCAACTAAACAAAGGGCGAAATGATTCTCGACTTTTCTATTGTCGGAACAAAGGTCTTATCTATGCCATCGGAAAGATTGGTGAATATTATGGCGTCCGATGTCATAAGAGCGTTTATAAACGAGGGATTGACTTCCTCTCAAAAAATATGGAGATTAAAGGGGGAATAGTATCAAAAAGTGAACTAAGAAGACTTGTCAGACCCAATAGTAAGAAAGATCATTCACTTAAATTACCAGACAGGAGTGTTGAAATATTACATACGATTATAGAATACATAGATTATCCACATGACAGCATTGTTCATGAAAAATGCAGGGAGATGAATCATTTTTGTTTGAAAAGAAGAAAAGTCAAAGTTTATCTCTGTTATGAATACATGATAGGTGACTTAATAACTCAACTTAATCGAGTTGTAGGTAATTTGTCTTCTCAAAGCAAAGCTTATCAAATAATTATCGCATTAACTGAAAATCATAAAATATGCCACTAATGGATAACCAATATACAGTTTTACGATATCATATATATCGTGAGTTAGCAAAATATAGAAAAATGCAGGAAGAAAGGGACTCTGCAGTTATTAATGACTTTGCAATTCCTGTCTTGTCTAGCATTGTAGTAGGTATTGTTATAAAAGCAATCTCTGAATTCATTGATGGTTTTATACTCAAGTATTTAATATTGCTTGTGGTTCCAATCATTTTGTATGTACTCATACTAATAGGTTTGAAAAGATTGGTGGTATATTACGAAAAAACGTTCAAACCGAAATACTGTCCTCTTGTAAATAAAAATAAAAGTGACTTCAAGAATAACGAAGAGTACTATGTGTCGCAAGATTCAATTATGAGGTAACCTCTCTTACAAAAATAAAAGCTATCACTTCATTATATTTCAACTTCCACTTTTTATCTTGCATCATAATCTCTTTTTATTTACTATAACCTTTAGTTCTATTCCTGTACGGTCCTTAAGAAAACTCTCAGTTACACCCAAAAGCGATAGTATTTCATCACTTGCTGTATCTTTTGAAACGCCAGGCTGAACAATATAGACGCTATACTTCAAAGGCAACTTCCTCTTTGTCAGTTTCATTAGTTCGACCAACTTGTCATGTGTTCCCTTATATATTCTCGAACATTCGTCGCCATTGCTACTCTTTTTAATCTCCCTACGCAGTAAATGATTCAGCATCTCTTCTGGCTCTTTATATTTCCAATTTGCAGATTTCTGAGCCTGTCCGCATACTTCGTAAAAGTTTGCAATCTGCGAGGTTATCTTACCTTCATGTGCAAACTTCAGATGATATAACTCTACATGAATTTCATTCTCAGTCAACTTGAGCGTAATTATATCCGCTATCTCGCCGGCATTGTCATCGTCATACACAATATCATAGTCTTGGCGCACAAGCGTTTGTATTACATTGTATTGAATAGAATCCGTCTTAAGATGTGGCTGCACTCCTTGTGATTCTTTAAGCAAATTAACGTTTTCCCAGTTCCACTCTTGCAAGCTATTTTTATCATAGAGTGCTGGCGTAGCACTTAAGACAATGTACTCATTACCACGAAGGCTAGACCCATCGGTGAAATAGATTGTCGGTACATTATCTTCTTTTTCAAAAAAATCAGTCAATTTTAGCGTCCTAGTCCCAAACTGTATCAAAGCCTCACCATGCGTCAGTTGTTTAATCCTATAGTCGGGATATTTATTCTCCTCATTTTCACTATTTTCAAACAGCTCTAGCTGAAACTCCACACGCTGTTCACTATTAAATACGGCAAAACGTACCTTATTTCCTTCTACCGCATTCTCACAAAGTTCAATGTCTGTATTGTACATATAAGATTCCGATCCTAATAGTTTAAAACTGTAACGAGTTTCCAACTCTCTCCACATCTCATCATCCCAATCTATACTGAAAGGAATTGTATCTATTGGCATTTCTTTAATCATTTTTGGAATCAGTGTTTCTTTGAGTATTTGATTCGCATCGATATTTGTATTTGTGAGTTTTTCGCCCTGCTCAATACACCAATTCTTAAACGCAAGAATATTTCCATTGCCACTTAGGTTCCATATTCTCCCTTTGTACGATGCTCCTATGGATATTTTCTCTCCGTTCTCAAAACCATCACCCACTACAAAGGATTTCTCGCTGTTCATTTTCTCAATGCGAGATAGCCCATTCTCAACATCGCGCCCTGCATGCATTCTAAAGCGAATATCTTTCCCAAGATAGACTTTCAGTCCAACATTCCTTAATTTTGTCCTCTTTAAATTATGGAAGGTCTTGAAAACATCAACTCCACTTATTAACATTGGGTCTTTCCCCGAAGCCCCTACTACATGCTTAGCCACTTCATGATATAGGCTGGCATTATCTAGGCTGTTAATGTATAACAGATTCTTCTTTTCATCCCAAAACAGCACCAAATAGCTCCAAGCCATAGTCCTTACATCCTTAACCTTTATACCTTCAACATTCTTTTCCTTTGCCATCACTGCCACAAGCAGCTTTTCATCTTCATTAAGGTCATAAGAGTGATAATCAAGTTTATCATAGCCTCTAATACCTTTATAAAAATCCCCAGGGTGCCATCCATTTGCGTAGCTCTGATATACGACAGTACTAAACTTCGGGTAGATACTGCTTACGGGGATTTGGGTATTCGTTCCCGACTTAAATCCTTCAATAAAGTCTTTAAACTCTTTTTCATCTGTAACCTTATGATCATTTGCATCGGCTAAGAGAATATTCCAATCAGCATCTTCTTCATAGAGGCTATCCAGTTCCTGCTTAACTGTAAGATCAGCAATATTTGCCACAAAAGAAGCATCCCCCAACTCAGCATCACGGCTAGTTCGTGTAAATCGTCCAGCAAATTGCAATGTTATTGGCAGGCTTTTTCTGATATCGTGGAATGCGGCAATCTTAAGTTCTGGCAAATCAAATCCTTCACCAAGCATATTCACACAAACCACAATGTCTACATCTCGTTTAAGAACTTTATTATAGTTCTCAATATAATCAGGGCAGCCGGAATATAATAACACAATTCTTAGTTCTGGGCATAACCCTTTGTATATCTTGTAGACTGCTTGTGCTCGACTCTTTGTTTCACACCGAGCCATCATTATGTGCTGGTAATGCTTCTGATCGTCTTTCAGTTTCTCAACTGCCTTTTCAGCAATAGCTTTATCAGCAATGGCCTCTTCACCGTATTCTCTGACTGGCAGGAAATGTATAGTACGATAATATCCATCTTTTTGTGCTTGGCGCAAAGGATAGTTAAATATTATTTTGCCATCAAGTCGTTGCCCATCATTTCTGAACGGCGTAGCAGTGAATTGAACCAATTGATGTCTTGGGAATTTGTCAGAAAACTTCCTCCATGATGTGGCTACAATATGGTGTGCCTCATCAACGAACACATTTGAGAATGATGACACATACACATCTTGCTGTTCTTCTGGAGCATGGTCAATAATCTGCATTGTTGTTATCACCACATTGCATTGTCTAATAAAGCTCTTTAGTTGATCTGCCCCTTCAAAAGCAGACGTTATCACCCCTACTATAGGATATAATGCTTCCTTATCAACAATTTCAAATTTTGGTTTTTTAAGAACGCCTAAAGTTTTGAACTTATTGAATAATTGTCCTCGAAGAGCATTTGTTGGCACGGTTACAAGTACTCTATTACACCTGCCTGCTACTAAGGCAGACAACATCGTTTCTGTCTTACCAGTTCCTGTTGGTAGCACCACTGTCGCTGTTTCTGTAGGTGCTAGCATATGACTAAGTAAAGCATGCAAAGCACCTAATTGCGGTCTTCTTAATCCAGGATGAACCTCATTTTTCTCAAGTTTGAAGTGGAATCTGTTTTCCCATGAATTTATTACATCATCGGGTGATGCCTCAATCTGATTAGGATGCTTTATCCACTTTCTCTGCTTAATGTCATTGTCAATGAGCTTTTGCTTCGTAGGAGTTCTATCTGTCAACAACACATAGGGGGCTTCTTCATCATATATACCAGAATTACCTGTCAAACAATAACGAATACCCTGATCGATAACCACAGCATAGCTACGATTTTCTTCAACTTCATCGAGATTTAAAGTTATGCTTGGAGCCAAAAGTTGATATATCACATTTTTAACTCCACTCTGCTTACAGAGTTCCATTAATACGAAAGTACTCATATCCTTATTTGTGTTAATCTCTTTATTTATTCATCTTTGACAATCTATTCTTCATCACCTCTTCCATCCCAACACTCAATGCCCTAATGGCTGAAGGCAAATGGATGTTATCATTACCATCCTTCTCCATTGATGCAAGTACATCCCCTTGCCCATTTTCTGAGAAATGCTCATACTGCGAGAAATATTTGAAGTAGTGATATAATCGCATTGCCACTGATTCGAGTTCAGGTATAGCAACCAAGAAGTCAACAATATTCTTTGTCTTAATACTATTTTGTTTAGGGAAACCTGCGCCTTTCAGTTGTCCCTTCGATTGCTTTATTACTGTCAACTCTTCCAGATTGTCGTCAAGTGTCAGCAGTCCCATGAAATTGTCTTCCATCGTCAACTCCCACAAATGGTCTATAATGACATCATCAAGTATCTTTCCCGTACTTTTCACCTGATCTCTGTATACCTCTTTGCGATCCAACATAGAGTTGGCATACTCTATTGTTCTCAGATCCAGTTCCTCGTAAGCTCGTTCCTTGCCAGCACGCTGTATATATAGGGCGAACAAACAATCGGTAAAGCAACAACGCAACAACAATCCTATCGGTAACTGAAAAAATGAAATCTTTCCAGTTTTCAAGACCTGCACAGTTAAGAGCAGAGAAGAATACAAATTCGAGTAGATACGAAATAACAAGAGTAACTTAACCTTCTTAACCCGCTCCAGTTCATCTTGTGAATGTTCTCTCCTATAGCTTCGGATCTGCTTCAACAAGGCAAGTTCCTCGGAATATAGCTCTTTAATCTCCCTCATCTAAATATTTGGTGGTCAAATATTGCCATAAACCTTCTAAGTTTAAGACAAATAATTCTTTATTAGTTTTTAAAAGTCATTGAGAAAGACATTATCCTCTGCTTTCTTATATTTATTATATGCTTGTTCAATATATGCTCTAAAGGTTTCAGCACTCATCTTGTCATGTCTGCCGTCATAAGTACCCGTAGTCCTGTTATAAAGCGAGTTTTTACTGAATATCACATAACTGCCCTTTAATTGGCGAGTTACTTGTCGAGAATAGTGCGTTACATTATATCCATTTTGTTTAGCGAGCTCACCATCTTCCATTACGCCATAATCCTCATACTCGAGCGGTGACATCTCTGACACTCCTTCATCATAACTATCTTTGGGAGTTGATTTAAGTACTGGTTCCAATGGATTACACTCCATTCGGAAATAATTCCACAACAAATCTTCACCTATCGATTCGAAGGTCAGGATTTTCGGGTTGAAAATCTGCCTCAACCCACCAAAATCCATTTCTAAACAATGCTCCTCATAAGAATCAAATATAGCATCCAAGTCTAAACCACCGCCAGAGGGGAAGAACAGATGATTCAAACTGTCATAGTGACTAATCATGTTCAGCACATTCTTGATTTCTTTGATATCCGTCCATTCGGCATGTGTCGGAACTGAGTAAGGAAATAACGCCTTAATTACTTCAACCCACTGACTGCGATTACTTTTTGCAAAATCATCTTGCATTTTCTCCCATTCTTCGTACCTAACCAAAACTTGTTCAATATTAGGTCTATTGTCAGGCAGCACATCTGTACATTCCGCTAACAATTCTCCTAATGGTGTAAAATATGTGCCTCTCGGACACTTTACATTGTCTTCGAGTCTGGTAACTTGATTCCTACTATATTGACCTTCAAAACTATCGGGATTTTCTGTCAGTATCACCCAAATGGTTTTCGCAATAGAATAGACATCAGCTTTGAAGGGGTCTGCGTTCTTTGAGCCAGGCCGTTCCATTTCTGGTGCTAATGTCCTCCGTGCTCCCATACGCTCATCGGTTTTCGTCACACGAGGTTTGTCTTGATAGAAAACGAGCCCAAAGTCAGATAACACATAATGCTCCTGATACATCAATATATTCTCTATCTTAATATCTCTATGAGCTATACCTTGATGGTGTAGTTGACAAAGCATCTTCAATATATCCCTGATAGCATTTAATTTTTCTTCAAATATGCATCCGAATAAACGTTCTCTTGCTGGAATTGCTAAGGGCATTACATAATAGAGTTCCTTATCTGTCTGTTCAGAAGTATATAATTCAGGTAGGTTAAAATCAACAACCGGTAACATTCCGTATGTACCCTGATGAGAAAGCATCACTTTCACTTCATCCAAGAATCGTTGGTACGCTTCTCCTGTTGTCTTGGTAAGGATCTTCATGGCAAATGCATTTCCAACCTGGTCTATGCATTCCCAGACCTCACCATTGCCTCCGCTACCAATCTTTCTTTTCAGATCCCAGGAACCAATTATTTTCTTCGCACTCATAATCTATTCCACCTTCATCACTTGCTCCCATACATTCTGCTTCATCAAAGTATGTCCCCATGGTAAAACTGCGACAGCCTGTCGCAGTTTTGGCTCACTGTCACAGAAGCGTTCATAGAATAACTTCATATCCCATAGATTTCTTTGAGAAACACCCATCTGTAGGGAACGTTGTTTCAGGTCAAAGGACAAGCGGTTGACGATACCACCACCATGTTTGCTTTCTAATTTCTTGTTGTGAAGCAATTTCCCTATTTCCCAATGAGCAGTACTAATAGCAGAACATACCGTTGTTGCCACCATTGCTCTTGTCCTGTCAATAACTGCGACAGCCTGTCGCAGAATTGCATCATACTCTGATTCTTGAATTTGTATAATATCTGTCATGGTTTTAATCTTTACCTGTTATGAGTTCTCTCTTGTCAATATCAAGCAGTATTGCTATTTTGTCCAATGTGTACAAATCTGGCTGAGATACGTTGGTACACCACTTACTCACAGTAGCAGGGTTCTTGCCTAATTCCTCAGCAAGCCACTTGGCCGTTCGTTTCTTTTCAACGAGTACAACTTTGATGCGATTTAAATCTTTCATTTGCAAACATCTTTAATTTGAACGCAAAGATACACAAAATAATCGACAATAGAAGAACTTTTATTCAAAAATGATACTTATGAATGTGTTCTTTTGAGATTATTAAGAGTTTTTGTGCCTTGTAGTCAATAAAAGAGCGGATATAGCCAGAGTTATTCCTTGCAAGAATAACTTCTGCACAAAATTTGCACACCATCTCCATTTTTGTGGTTTACAAAAGTTAAATACGTTAAATCTTCGTCATTTTTATCCTCCATTAAATCCACGCAATCAATTTTTGCCGTTTTAATCTGAACATATTGACACACAACGAGTTGTAAATGCGTAGTATGTGCATCACAGAAAACTATCAAAAATCCTGCTAGGAAAGCTGCGGCTTATTTTAAATAATTCCAAATTATCCTGAATTTGAAAGATAAGTACTTATAAACGAAAAATTCGTTAATACGCAAAAAAGTAGATCGGACATGGTATTCAATTGTGATATTCCCCACAGAATTCGTACCCAATCTAAATTTCTTCACTTGTTATAATAGCTCAAGTAGGGTAGAATTCCACTATAATCTCCTTATTGATATAGATTTTTTCTTCGTTAGACACCCTCACTTTGCAGACAATAGTTTAATAATTGTCAACGATGCCAGGAAAATGTCAACTCTTTCAGTATGATGTTTGACAACCTTTTCAAGAAAAGTATAAATATTGTCACCCAAAATTAAGGAAATGCCCCCAGTTTAATAATTGTCCTCTCGTGCATATGTCTTTTCTTGACAACAACTACAACAAGGTACAACAAAAGGATAATTTGCTGATAATAAGACGCATAAGAAAAGATTTCTTGTTGTCAGGGAGCAGAAATTAGCATCCATTTGTTGTCAAAATCAGTGAAATACTGGTTTTGTTGTCAGATGTTGTCAGAAGTTTCCAAGAATATAAAACATAAATCATTGAATTGCAACATGTTGTGTGTGTTGTATTTGTTGTAATAGAAATTATCTTCAAAAAATACAAATTTCTGCTAAAAATTAACCCCGACCACGTGCCTCACGGCAAATAATCGGGGTTTGCAGAGGGTTCTGCACTGAAAGAAAAAAAGAAATGTCTATAAGTCTAATGTTTGTTGTTTGGGATGAGCATCGTCGTAATCCTCTTTATGTGCCGTGTCACCATCCTCTTCGGTAGCAATCTCCAGATTGATGCCATAGTCTTCTTCTAGTATACGGTAATCGAAGCAATAAGAGAGAAATACCTTTGTTTCGGGATTGTTTCCATCCTTGCAGTTCTTGAATTGTAGAACTCCATTATGATACACTTTGAAGCGTACACCTTTCTTAAATCCAAGATAAGCCCTGGAATGTTCGAGATAGTAAAGCAGAGAGCCTTCGGGCAGGACAGTATCTCCCACAGCCTTTCCGTTCTTTTTGTAGAGCATGAACAAGCGAGATTTCTGAATATAGAGAACTGGCCTTAATTCATTCCACTCCACATTAACAATATCTGTTTTGAGACGGCGCACATATTCGACACGATAATCCCCGCCATCAATTAGATTGCCTTCCCCGACAAGGAACATCACCACTTTCCAGAAGTTCGCCAGTTCATTGTTCTGTTTACACTGGGCATTTTGAAAGCGTATACCATCCACACAGATATTCAGCATATCTTTATATGAAAGAGATGTATCAAGGACATTCTCCAGACATCGTAATACTGTCAATGGAGATAGCCAATTCAGCAAGATTCTGTCCTCAATGGCAATGTCCTTCAATCTTTCGTTGACCTCCGATAGCGTTAGCTGATAGAGTTTAGTGAAAGAAGTTTCTATGTTTTTTCTGTGAGTAAGTATTTCAAGAGTAAGGTGAGACATCCCCTGCACCCTCATTTGTTTCAGCTTCTGGTAGTTTGCTTTTTCCTCTTCAGTGAACTCAGACTTCGAGAAAGAGAGAAAAATGAGACGGGAAAAAAGCGCGATGTCAGCAGTAGGCATTTCCTGTCCTGAGAGGATAACACCCGCATCAACCGAAGTAGTCTCTTTTTTCTTGTCCAAGTCCATATTCATGCGCGTCCGTCCTGTGCCATCCCACATTCCCTTCAGGAACTCATTCTTATTGATGTCAAGATTGTTCTTGAACTCGTCGATATGAACCAAGGCATTCGCCACAGCTGCCACCGTATCATTAAGGGCAGGAATGGTAGAGTTTTGTATGTTAGGCGGCACATTCTCAATGATGAAGAATGACATCAGTGTATGTCCAAGTTCCGACTTACCAGAACCTTTCGGTCCAAACAGATTCAGGATAGGGAAGGAGCGTGTCACCCTTGTTACGATGTCTCGGAACAAAGTGGCCAGTAGGAACATAAAGCCAATACGACCATTATTCCCGAAAACCAAGAAAATCTGTTCTGTAAAATCACGTAGCTTAATCGTTGACAATCCCTGATGAACGAAACGCCGTTCAAACTGGAACAACTTCGCGTCATTACGATAAATGTCCGAGCTGGCTGGCAAGTAGAAATTGCCCAGTGGCAATCTTACGATGCCATACTTGTCAACTTTGATGAATTTCCCTTCAAAGAAGATACCGTTACCGAAGGCAAAGAAGCCATGCCTTTGCCATCCTAGCTGTCGTATTTCTTCAGCAGTTTCCGTTTTCTCATAGAGATATTGCTTTAACTTGTTTAATTCACGCTGTGATGCTTTCCAAATGAAATTTCCCAAGCCTTCGACGCGTACCATAAATTTCTGTAGCGAAACCAAGTCCTCCTGTTTCAGTTCCACCAGTTCCTCAAGCCCACGCTCATTCTTCAGCAAGTAAATACGCTTCGGATTCACACTATCCTTGATATGAAAAAGCGGTTGCATAATGAAGTTACTCCATTCGTACATGCCGCCCTTATCAGATATAGAGTAGTAGTATTTGTCCTTCTCAACATTGAAGCCAAACTGTTTGTAGAGGTCTGAGTCCATTTCAGCCTTTGCTTTAGCCTCTGCTTCTGCCTGTTCATTGCGCTGTTTATCCACAGACTTCTGCCAGACACGCTTGGATGGCACGTATTTTGTCAGTTTTGAAATATACCTGTCAATCGTTGTTTCATCAGGTAGGGTAGCCATGAGTGAAGCCAGTCTGTTTATAACTTTTCCTTCCTGCTCAGTAGTCATGCCCTTTTCAAATAGGAGGTCAGCCAACCAAAGAACGAAATCCGTTTCTTTTAGACTGTCAAACTTTGTCTTGTCTTTACAAAATGAGTCAGGATCCTTTTTCTTTTTTCCGATGGGTATCTGCTTCACCGATACAGTGAAGCCGTACTTCATGGCCGCTTCCCCAGACTCCATTACCGCCTTGATGCCAGGTCCGTATTTCTCGTTAGGCTTTGGCGGGTCAGCATCAGGCACAAAGCAGATATGTGAAGCCTTTTTCTTCAAGATAGCGCTGTGTTCTTTCGTCCAGGCAGTGCCCAAAGGAGCCAAAGTATTAGGAACGCCGATGATATGCAGACGCATACAGTCAGAAGCACCTTCCACGATGTAGCAGACACCAGTTCGAGCGATTTTCCCCCATGCCGTATCAGAACCGAAGAATGAACCTTTCTTGTCATATATGATGCTGTCTTTGCTGTTCATATACTTAGGAGGCTCCTTCTCCTTGTCTTTATACTTATCACTGGGGATTGGTAAAAGGCGAGCCGTGAATCCAATGATATGCTGGTTCCTGTCGCGGATAGGAATGACAATGCGTTCATTGAAGAAGTCACACCCACCTTTGTTCTTCAGTCCCAGCTGCTCGACGATTTCCTTAGATATGCCAAGCTTATCAATCAGGCGTGCGTCTGGTGGACAATAGCCGATGAAATGTTTTTTGCAGTATTCTTCATTCCATCGTCTGTAGGCATATTTGCAAGCTGCCGCATTATTAAGAAGCTGCTCATGATAGAATTTCGCCAGAATGTCGTTGGCTATGTACATTGCTTCCTTCTGCTTCCTTTCCATTTCCTCCTGTGCAGAAGGCTCGGACTCCTCGATATCGATGTTGCATTTCTCAGCCAGTTTCTTCACAGCTTCGGGGAATGAGCAGCCATCATGTTTTATAACGAAGCTGATGCTGTTTCCATGTTCATGACATCCGAAGCAATGGTACGTATCAGTCTCAGGCGAAACGCAAAAAGAGCCAGTTTTCTCTTGATGGAAAGGGCAGCACGCAAAGAGGTATCTTCCTTTCTGTTTTAGTTGAATGCTATAGTCCCTGACAACATCCACGATGTTGCAGGCATCCAGAACCCTATCGATGTCAGATTGTTTAATCATTGCCATTGTATATGTTTATGTTTGACATATACCATATCTAATATGTCAAGATTTTCAAAATGGTGCCATCCCTGACGGTCCTCGCGGATGGTCAGGGTTGGACTTTGATATTCAAGAGCGCCAACTTGCCTCTTGTCATATTCGACTCAGCAGTTGGTTATTTTTATCAATTATTGAAATGCCCTGAAGAGTGAAGCATGCACACGAAGCAGGCTAATCTCAGGAATGAACTGAGATGTAAGGAATATACTTCTGTCGAATCCTTCTTCCTTGTTGAATCTGTTTATGGAAACTCTAAAGCTCTTCAATTGTCCATTACCTTCAATGACGCAGAAACGTGTGTCCTTTTCATCAAAGGTTCGTAGCCATTCCATGATATGTTCTACTTTCTCGGCTTTCTTCATCCATCTCTTGATGTTTGTGGCTTTTGCTTTAACTTGGTTACACATAATCAGATGTTCTCTAGACTTGCGAGGACAATGCAACTCACGCGCGTACCTTTTTATTAATGATTCAGAGACAGCTTTGAATTTGTTTATGGCTTTAATCTTATTATCGATGATTTTCTTGGCTGATTCGCCAAAATCTTCTTCAAGCAATTTGTTCAACCTAGTCAGTTTGATTTGGTTCTCCTTACGAATCATTTCAGTCAGTTCTTCTGCGAGTTCCTTATTGGTTTTGTTTGGGAAGTGGAGAAACAGCCAATTAGCTTGTTCAGAGGTTAATTTTCTACTAGCCATATTCTAAAAATTTAAGTTAAACAATTATTTTTGCATTAGCTTGTGCTACATCCAATTTTTTTTTGTACTTTTGCGATGTATTCAAGTGAACCTTTGCGATGTACACGAGAATTTGACCTGTGACAAAGGTAAGTCATTTCTCTCATACATCAAAATGGCGATGTTCGAAAAAATGAGATTTGTCGAAATGTTTTGGACATGCTTCGACAAGCTTGAAAAATTTAACTTTTTTTAACTGAGCCTCATTTGAATACTGGTAGTTTTTAGCGAAAAATTGCCAAGGTGACAATTTCCCAACATAGAGAAATTTGTTTCCTGAAAACTCAAAAAATGGAGTAGCAAGTGTCTCAAAATTGAACTTTACTGAAAATTGTAATAGAAAAATATACAATGAAAAAGTGTCGATATGAGACTCACCAAATGTTACTCATCAAAGAAAAAGGCTTGACCTAAAAAGATAATACTTGTAAGGTGTTAAATATCAGACAAGTGCACACTAAGGTTCGGAGGATGTTCAAAAATCGTCCGCACCGCGAAGCAAAAGTGTTTTTCATGGTATTAGATTTTTAAGGTTAGAGATTCTTAGTCGTGAGATTAGGAATCTTTTTTTGTATGAAAGAGCGATGGGGCAAGCCGGATAAGCTGACCTCATCTAGGGGGGGGCAGCAGCTCCTTTTCATCTTGACTTTAAGAGTAGCCTGGCGCAACATTTTATGTCTGCTAACGAAACACGCGTAGTTTGCCAACGACACATGTTATGTTTGCCAACGACACACGTGTAGTTTGAGATTTAAGCGTGCTTAGTTGTGAGATACTCCCTTTTTACCTTGTCAGCGAGAACTTCATGGTCATGCCGAAGTCTTGTGTGATGGTAGGATAGCTGCTGCTGGAAAGGAGCGGAGCGGAGCGCTGGCGGTCGTAGAAGAGGCTGAGCGTTACCATGCGGCTCAGGGTGTAATCGACTTGGGCGCTTGTCTTGAATGCCTTGCTGCCGCTGGTTGCTTCGCAAAGATTTGTCTGCAAGTCGCGCTTGATGGCACTTTGGTTTCGGATACTGAAGTCGAAACGGAGGTTGAGGTCGTGGGATATCTTCTGCTTCCCTGACTTGCCGCCACGACTGCTTCCCGACTGCATGTCGCCAGAATCGAGGTCGCCTTGCATGTTGTTGGCATTTCCCTTGCCTTTCGACTTTGTGTTCTTCGCCACTTGCTCGCTGGCTTTTCTGAAGCGCAGCAGACTCGAAAGGTTGAAGTCGTTTATCTTGTAACCCCATCCAATCACAAAGTCCTTTGAGCCAGTCTCGGTTAGTTGTGCGCTAGTCATGCTGAGGTTGAGGACACGCGTGGTCTTGTACTCGAGCTTGAGCGTCATGTTGTTGTTGAAAGTGGTGTTGATGCCGATGAGGGGCGAGAAACTTTCGTTGATGCTGACTGTGCTGACATCAAGCAGGCTATTGGGAATATAACCGCCTGTTGTGGTGTTTTGTATGAAGCCGAGTCCTCCGCTGCCCATGCATTCAACCCAAGAACTGTAGGAGTGATAGGAGCCAACGGAATAGATGCTCTTGTAGGCGTGTGTGAGGTTGACGCTCTTGAAGTGGTCGCGCACCCAAGGCAGATTGCCCAGGCCTTTGTAGTTGATGCTCCAGTTAGGAAGCATCTTGAGGAGCGACGGGAAGATGTCGAGCGAACCAGTTCCTGTATAGGCTTTAAGGAAGGCAGGCACCATAACGTCTGCACTATACTTGTTGACAGTTCCGTTCTCGGGATTGAAAGTGCCGCTCATGCCTGTTCCTTCGGGATAGCGAATGCCTCTGTACTGGGCTTCTACGCGTTGCTGATAGACATCGAGGTTGTCCTGGAACTTCTGGAAGGTCTTGCTGTAGTAGCCGTTGCCTGCAGAACCGACGCTGGCGAAAGCAGAACCGATGCTGATGGTCGTCATGTTGAACGAGCCGCTGTGGGTTGGCGGAGTGCCGTACATGTACTGGATGCTCTTGTTGCGATTGTCGGTCCGACTCATATTGAGGTCAATCTTCAAGTCGGTGAATGGCTCCAGAGTCATCTTCACTTGCACATCCTCTGTCTTCGCAATTGTTGCGGGTGTAGCCACACTATCGCCTCCAATAAGCCAGCCGCGACTCTTTGCTTTGTCGAGATAGTTGTCGTCCACAAAACCAAAGGCAAAGTCAAGACCAGGTGTGAACATGCCTCCCATCTTCCTTTGTCCGAGCATGTCGCCCACTTCGGGCAAGAAACCAGGAACGGCAAGGTTGTATGTGTTGCGATAGGTGATGCTGACATTGCGCACCATCATCAGGAATCGAGCGGCGGCTTGAGCCAATCCGTACCATTTCTGTTCTGATAGTTTGGGCAACGCTACAACATTCAAGCGCAGGCTTGTGGTATCGACAGGCGTCCTGACGATGCGAATGCTGTTCTCGTCAACCTTTTTATATTTAATGTTATAGGCAAAGCCTGAACTGTCTCGTGCAGTAACACGAATGCGCTTTGACTTCTGTCCGTGGGCAACAACGAGGTCGGAATCGGGATAGAGTGTAATCTCCTGCACGAAGCCTTTGTTCTCGGCTTTCTTCTTTGTGCTGACACCAGCCGCATTGCCTTGCTTGGAAATGCCCTTCTGTCCCTTGGCCATGATGCTATCAACGGACTCGCCTGTTTCCATCGATTCTTGTTCTGCCTTCTGCCGGTCACTCTTTTCTTTCTCCTTCTCAGCCTTCTTTGCTTTGTTCTCTTTTTCTTTCTCTGCACGCTTCTGATTAGCGTTGTTTCGAGCATTAGAGGCAGAGAAGCGTTTGTTGGTTTCCTGTAGGAACTTGCTGTGGTTGTAGAGTTTCTCGAGGTCTATCTTGCCGTTGATGTTAACGGTTCGCTGAGTATTGATGGTATTGCCGAGCGACGGACGACCAACTCTCTCTGCTCCTCGCTTCCAAGAATAGTTTGAAGTATAAGATCCATCAACGGAAGCCCAATCGAAGACTGGAATCTTCTCTAAAGGCAACTTGTAGCTGATTTGTGTGTTCTGACTGTAGTCAAGAGGACGACCGAAGTGGCGAAGACTCCACTTTACTGAGTCCTTCCAAGCTTCGTAACGGTCAGGATAAAGGTCTTTGTTGATTTGTGTGTAAGGCTCCTCAATCTCAGCCTTTGTGCCACTCTGGAAGGAGAAGTGCAATGCCTTGAATATGTCCCACTTGAGCGAGAAGTTGCGATTCCAAGTCCAGTTCTGACTGAAGGTTGCAGGCAAAGCAGAGTAGTCGCTTGGATTCTCGAGGTCGCGCTCCTGAAGTTCGTAATAGTTACGATTCATGTCGGTGGAGAATGTAATGCTCTGCGGAGCAAAAGCGAGGTTCTGCGCCTTTATGATATCCAACCACTTGCTCTTTCCCTTGAGGTTTTTGAATGGTTCCCACGACTTCCAGTTCGGACTCCATGAGTAATTAAGGTTGGCTTTCCAATTCAGTTCGCGTTCATAAACGGTTGTCTGACCTTCAGTATATTGTGTGGAGCGGCTGTAACCAAAAGTAAAGTTAGCTGGGTCGTAAGGCATCGGATGCTTGCGCGTGCTGATATTGAGCTTTACACCAGTGAAAGATAGGTTCTTGTTGGTCTCTGTATGATTGGTAAGACTTCGCAGGGAGTCGCGCTGATGTTCGTTGGCAAGAGCGTCGAGAGCATCGCCGAGAAGCATGTCCGTATCGAAGGGATTGTATTTGGGAGAAACCTTTTCCTTACTATAGCTATAGTACATCGGGACATGAAGTTTTGCTTTTTCGGGAAGAAGACGTCCGAGGTCGAATTGTGTGGAAACAGAGTAATTGAGGTTGTCCTCGTTCTTGCGTTGTGCCACACTTTGCTCAATACCGCCAAAGCCCGATGTGATCATTTTGGCAGTGGCGTTGACCGAACCCAAGTCGCTGACCTGTACCTGCAGGCTTCCTTGTGCTGCCCAACCGCCGTTGTTGCTGAACTCCTGCAGTCGCAATTCATTTGCCCAAACCTCGATGCTCTTCGTCTTGCCGCTGTTGTTGCGAATACCAATCATGATAGTCTTGACCTCGCCAAGCGTCGGGTTACCCATAATGGAGATGCGGTTGTTGGGATGGTCTTCGTCGTATGTTGAGAAGAGACGATTCATGGAAGCCACTCCAACACTTGCCTGAGCATTGCGTTGCTTTTTGAGCGAAGTGAAGAGGTCAAAATTGATATCGACCATATTCTCCGAAGGCCAAACAGCCAGACAGCCGGCAGCGCTATAAGTGTCGTAGTTGCCCGGAGGAGTAATCCTCAAAGGCACTTCGTATTCGTAGTAGTTGCTCTTGTAGTCGGAACCGAGACGAATGAAGACACTGCAATCACCATCTGTGGTGGCTGTGACATTCTCGGCCAACGCATTTGCATGGACATACATTTGCAGATGCTTGTACTGCCTCATATCGTAATTGCAGTTCTTATAAACGGCTTTTGCCTCACTTCCGCCAAGATTGCGAGCAACCATACACATGGCCTGTTCATTAGCTTCTACAAGTTGTGACTGCGATGGGTCGGTGATACGTGTAATGCCTGGAGGCAGGACATAGTTGACAGGCTGCTTGTCGTTGTTTTCCTCGATGCAGACAGTGCTTACTTCCAAAGTTCCGCTACCTGTAGAAGCGACATTACCATTGTAGAGAGGTTGCTGATAGGTTCGCCAGTCGCCCTGAACGAGGTCGAGAGTAGCAAGACGAAGGATAGTCTCTTCTTCGAAGCCCGTCATAAAGATACGCATGAAACGTATGCTCGTGAAGTCGCGAATGTTGCCTTCCTTGTCTTCATATTCTGTCAAGGGAATACGGAACAGATACCAAGTACATTCCTCTGTGTTACCATTACGAAGCTTGACACTTGCCGTTCGCTTGTCTGCAATGTGGTTGCGACCGACCACCATATCTTCAGGACGGATACTTACTCTATACTGATAATATTTCTCGTATTCGTTGAGGGTATAGTCCTGGTTGATATCCTCCACATCGGGCGTCACCTTCCATGCTGTCTCATATGTTTCCGGGCTCGTGTTGGAGTCTGCGCTGTTGCCTTGAGGCATGTTGATGCGCTTGTAACGATTAAGGATGGACATCTGAAGCTGGTCGAAGTCGGTGCCACGATAATAGTGATAGTTGTCGTTGGCTGGGTCGGCATAGATACTATCATAGACTGCTCCGGAAACCTTTCCTTGCATCTGTTGCAGATAGTCAGAATAGAGGCTGAACTCTCGTTCTTCTTCATCGTTGAGACCATTGAGGCCGACATCCTGTCTGGCTCTCGAGCCGGCTTCGTTATTGAAAGCATAGGTTACGCTGCTACTATTGGGAATGCGTCCCCAATAACCATCAACGAAATATTGTGGGTTGCCATCTACGGGCATTCCACTCTCGAAATACTTCTTGCCGTCCTTGAGTATGTCCTCAGACACTTCGCCAAGATTGAAGTAGAGGTCGCCTCCGTGATTGCCGGGAAGGTTGCGCTTGTAGATGAACGGATCCATCATCCAGAACTCGATGTATTCGATGTTCTGTGCCTCGAAATCTGTGTTGTCGAGTTTGCGCATCATGCCTCCCCAAGTCTCTTCCGGATGTTTGAGATGACCATTCTGGTCAACATCAGTAGTGAGGTTGTAGGCACCACGTTCCTTGGGATAGAAAGCAAGGTTCAGGACATTAAGGCCTGTGGCGCTTGTATAGTTGTTTTGCGATTTCTGGGGATAAAGTTCGCGTTCATAGACCTCACGAACATAGTGACTGGAAAGTTGGTCAAGGTCGCTCTTGATGTGGCTTGGAGTAAGTGTACTGCTGCGACGCGTGAAGATGGGGTCAACATAGTACCAAGCGAGCAAAGAGCGGTTGTAGTTGTATGCTTTGTCGGATGTCAACTTGCTTTCTGCGAACATGCTTGGCGTGCTCGACATGCTCCAATAAGTGGGTTGCGTCAGGCTGCTCTTGATGCTGCTGCTTTCGAAGTCGTCCAGATAAGAAGCATCGCCCTGAACACTGTGGTTCTGTCCGGCAATAAGTTGAGCGAACTCACCATTGAAAGAGATGAAGCTGGGCTGTGTACATTGAATGAGAGGCAGCTTGTCGATAATGTTCGTAAGCCATTGACTCTCCTTTTTCCAACTGATATGGAAGCCCCATAGTGTGTTCTTCAAGGGCTCGTTGCCCATGCTGACCTTTGTGGTGAGCGGTTGTTCGCTTAGGTACATCAGCGTACCACCGACTGTGAAGTTCTTGTTAATCTCATAATCCATATTTAGGCCGAGCATCGTCTTTCGCTGCATACCATAAGTATCGTTGCTCTCTACGGAAGCACTGATGTTGGTGCCTGAATCGATGAGGCTCTGGTTGATGATGGTCACTCGGCCCATATTGTAATCGACAGTATAGTCGGTGTTCTCTGTAAGTGTTGTGCCTCCTGCAGTAACGATGACAGAACCTTTTGCAATGTTGGTGACACCCAAATCGATTTCGCCTGCATTTGTACCTTTATATCGGCCAGTCAGGAGGAACTTGTCGTGCTCGGAAATCTGCTTTGCGACGGTCTTCGTGCTATCGTAAAGTTCGCGGAAGCAATACTTGTCGGCCAAAGCCGGGTCTTTAATCCATTTCGCCAAGTGCTCGCCGAAAGGCTCTGCAACAGGGAAGATAATGCGTCCCTTGCTGATGGTGTAACCTTCTACAAAGTCGAATTGGCCATTTGGATGTGGATTGTTCTTGGCGTCCAGGCGGTCGAGGTTGAGGGCTCTCAAGAGGATTGTGCTCTTGAACTTTTCTTCAGGAAGATAACTCAGATAAACGCCTGTCGAATCACTCTGATACTTGATGTCGAGACGGAACTTGTCGCTCATTACCTTCTGTGTGCCAAGATAATAGACATTCTTCATCATCAAGCGCCATGTAGGAAGGATTGGACTTCCCGAAGTGCCTTTCAGCATTTTCACGAAGAGTGCCTTACTGTTATCGGTAAGGTCGCTTGCGAATTCACCCACCTGATAGGTTGTGCCCATATAGGTAAATTCATAAGCAACTGCGAGGACATCATCCACTTGCAAAGTGCTTGAAAGGCTGACGTAACCTAAGGCATTGTTGACAGTATATTCGCTGCTGGAGAGCTTTCGTGCAGCTTGCAGCTTCTCGTAATCGACGCTTCCATAGAATTTCTCTATACCGTCGAGAATGGTTGTGGCTTGAGAGATGTCGCGAGCACCAGCATAATTGTTGACGAGAATATCGTACATGCTGTTGGATCGGTTGCCGGGAATGCTGGTGCCTGTACCTGTCCATATCTTGTTGTATATGTAGGTCGGTTCACCCAAATCGGCGAAAGCGATGATGTTGCGGTTGTTTTCCGTCTTGCCGCTCTTGTTTGTTACCCAAATCTCGACACGCTTGATGTTGATGCCGCTTGAGATGGTGGGCAAGCTTTCCATGTTCTTGTCGTACATCTCGCGGAAGAAGTGGGAGAGGAAGAAGTGGCGGTTCTCTTCATAGTTCGTCGCGCTGAACTCGAAGTTGGTTGTCTGTGAGCCGCCTTTACTGTTGACGCTCGAGCTTGCGCTCTTCTTCTGGCTAATGACAGATTGTATTTTGAGCTTACCGAACTGCACATCTGTGCGAAGACCGAAAAGGCTGCTGACACCAGGCACAAGGCTGATGTTGCTGGGGAAGGAGACATTGCCGGCCTCGATGAGCTTGACGATTTCGTCTTCCTTTCCGTCGTATTTGAGTTTGAGGTTCTGGGCGTCATAGTCGAAGGTGGCTTGCGTGTTGTAGTTCAAGTTCATGTTGATCTTGTCGCCCACTTTACCATTGAGGCTGAGGTTAATCTTCTCGTCGAAGTCAAAACCGACAGTCTTTCTCCTGGAAGCAGCAAGAGCTGGGTTGTTTACCTTCTTCGAGTTGATGCCAATCTTTAGTTCTGCACTACCTTGAGTCTTGATTTGTACGCCGCCAGGACCAAATATCTTCTCTGCAGGACCGAGGTCGAAGTGCATGTCCGTGAAGTCGAACTTGTTCTTTCCTTCTGCCTCGAAGGCTTCTTCGTTCTTCTGCTTCCAGTACTGCTGCATTGAGTTCTGCAGCGACCATTGCTGGTATTCCTCCGGCGTCATCAGGACGGGCGCATTCAGGAAGCTGGTGGCTGTGCCGAGTGTAAAGCCCGACCTGCCGGGAAGGATGCTTCCCGAAGATGCACCTGCGGCACCTGTTTGAGTGGAGCTTGAGCTGGAAGAGCTCTGCCCACGACTGCTGCCACCACCTCTGCTTGTAGAGGTTCCGCCTCTTGTCCCTGAATTACGAGTGCTTCCTCCGTTTCCTTTTCCTGCAGAAGAAGTGCCGGTTGCGTCGTCTCCAACGAGTGATGTGCCTATGGTATAGGTGTTGTCCTTTTCGTCATAGACTACTTCGGTCTTCAGGTTATCGGGGTCTTTCAGGTCGGCAGTCTTCTTGCGGAGGTCTTTTGTCTCTGAAGTTCCTGTCCTACGAACTGAGTAGCGCGGCTTTCCATCGGTAACAGTATCGGCAGGAACAGCTCCCAACAAGCCTGCCAAAGGAGAGGCTTCTATTCCTCCTCCGAGGGGAAGTAGGAGTGGGACTATGCTCAACAGCACTGCCAGAACTAATATGATTTTTCGCGCGCTCATGTCTTTTAATTAACGTATGTACGCGTCCTTTTATTGTATATAGAGCTATTTTTCTTATTTTCTTCGCCTCTTCTTTACTTATTTTCTTATTTTTTTGTATCTTTGCACAAATAAACAAGGAAAGAATATGATAGAATACTTGAAAGGAACGCTTGCCGACCTTACTCCTGCCCTTGCTGTGGTCGAGTGTCACGGCGTGGGATACGGCGTGAATATCTCCTTGAACACTTTCTCTGCCATTCAGGGCAAACAGGAAGTCAAGTTGTGGATTACCGAGTCGATTCGCGAGGATGCCTACCAACTCTGGGGGTTCAGTACGCGAACAGAGCGCGAGCTCTTCCTGTTGCTGAATAGTGTGAGTGGCATCGGAGCAGCTACAAGCCGAGTCATTCTCTCGTCTATGACGGTTTCGGAACTGGCCGGCTTCATCAGCGAAGGTAACGACAAGATGCTCAAGTCCGTGAAAGGCATCGGCCCGAAGGCAGCCCAGCGCATCATTGTAGAGCTTCGCGACAAGATTGGTTCTCTTGGAATAGACGTCTCGAATCGTCAAGTCGTCAGCTCACCAATTGTCAATAAGGAGGTGATGGACGAAGCCGTAGCAGCCCTCTCGATGCTTGGGTTCAGTCCGGCTCCCGCACATAAAGCCGTACAGAAGATTCTTACCGATGAGCCCGAAGCTCCTGTGGAACGCGTCATAAAGCTCGCCTTGAAGATGCTATGACCTTTTTAAAACCAATACCAACATTACCTAAGACCTTAAGCAATCTAATATATGGAAAATCTTCTGAAAGTTGCTATTGTTGCCGCTCATGATGCAGCCGAGGAGATTATGCGTGTCTATCAAGACCCCAGGCAGAATTTCGACATCGAGGTGAAAAGTGATAAAAGCCCTTTGACGAGAGCCGACCGAGCTGCTCACAAATGTATCGTGCGCCATCTTTCTGAGACAGGAATCCCCATTCTCAGTGAAGAGGGAGCATATCTGCCTTATGAAGAACGCAAGGAATGGCACAGACTTTGGGTGGTTGACCCACTCGACGGGACAAAGGAATTCATTAAGAAAAACGGTGAGTTTACGGTCAATATAGCACTCGTGGAGGATGGCTCGCCTGTTCTGGGCGTGATTCTTGTGCCGGTGACAGGCATGATTTACTTCGGTATCGTTGGAGTGGGGGCGTGGAAGGCTGCTTCGGACTCATTAGGGAATGAGAAAGAAGTTCTCCACTTAGACGGGGACGCAGAGAGAGAGGATGTTTATACCATTGTTGCCAGCCGTTCGCACTTGAACCCGGAGACAGAGCAATACATCAATCAGATGCGCAATTTGCATAAGGCGGTGAAGCTCATCAGCAGTGGAAGCAGCCTTAAGATTTGTCTTGTTGCCGAGGGAAAGGCAGATGTTTATCCGCGTTTTGCCCCCACAATGGAGTGGGATACGGCCGCTGGAGACGCTATTATCCGTGCATCAGGCAAGCAAATCGTTAATGCGGAGACTGGTCAACCACTCATCTACAACAAGCCAGACCTCCACAACCCCTGGTTCATCGTTCGGTAACGACCTCGTTTTGTACCTGCTTTGCGCCTGTTTCATCGCCCAATAATCGATGGAATGGTCGCTTTTTGAGCATTTGTTCTCAATAGCCTTCAAGTTGCACAAAGAGAAGAGAACCGCAGGAAGGGCATGAATTTGGGCTTGAAACGAGCTAATCATTAAGGGAAAAATGTAAAGAATTTTTCGCAGAAATAAGATTACGGAATGTGTGTGCAGACTTATGACTTGCTAAGCCGTCAGCCAATAGTTGCTTTCAAACAGCCTCTTTTTATGTCTTCTTTCAACTACCTGTTAATGAGCCGATTGTTTTCTTTGCCTGAATAGTTTTCAAACATCACATGAGAAAGTTGCAAACTACACGTGTGAAGTTGGCAAAGTTCACGTGTGAAGTTTGTGATTTTCACGTGTGAACTTTTCAATCTTCACGTGTGATGTTTGGCGTTTTAACGCGTGAAGTTTTGCAAGCACACATTTGTTGTTTGGAATATGTAAAGATTTTTCCGGCAATGATATGCTTGACTTCCGTAGCTCGCAACCCATATAATCAACACTCATGTTACCATATTACTTTTTGTCATCCTTGTGTTGTTATATGAAATGGCAAGTATTGTGCCTTCTAATGATGCTCCAATCATCCTGAATGTAGATGTTCCGTACAATATAAAACTGCAAAACCGGCGGATTCGACACACTATCTTAAAGGAGGATTATTCTGTCACTCATGCAAGAGATAAAAAAATGTAGCGCTTTACTTTGCTATGTGCGAGGATTTTCGTAATTTTGCACGCGATTTGAAGTAATTTTTAATTCTTCACTCTTAATTCTTAATTAAAAGAAGATGAACATATCATACAAATGGCTTAAGGAATATGTCGATACGACGCTAAGTGCTCAGGAAGTGGCTGATGCCCTTACAAGCGCCGGTCTCGAGGTGGATAGTGTGGAAGAAGTGCAGACCATCAAAGGTGGTTTGGAAGGTCTCTATGTGGCAGAGGTGCTGACTTGCGAGCCCCATCCAGACAGCGACCACATGCATGTTTGCACAGTCAATGTGGGTCAGGACGAGCCTTTGCAGATTGTCTGTGGCGCTCCTAATGTTGCTGCCGGTCAGAAGGTTATTGCTGCCGTCGTTGGCACCAAGCTTTATGACGGCGACGAGTGCTTCACCATCAAGCGCAGCAAACTGCGTGGTGTGGAGAGCTTCGGCATGCTTTGTGCAGAGGATGAGATTGGCATCGGCAATGACCACAGCGGCATCATCGTGCTTCCTCAGGATGCAAAAGTCGGCACACCTGCGGCCGAATACTATCATGTTGAGAGCGATTGGCTGATAGAAGTGGATATTACGCCCAACAGAGCAGACGCTTGCAGCCATTATGGTGTGGCTCGCGACCTCTATGCCTGGCTCGTTCAGAACGGTTACAAGACCAGCCTGCATCGTCCCGATTGCGAGAAGTTCAAGGTGGACGACGAGTCGCTGCCTATCAGCATAACCATCGACGACCCGAATCTCTGTCCTCGCTACGTTGGCGTTACGTTGACGGGTTGCGAGGTGAAGGAGAGTCCCGACTGGCTTCAGAACAAGCTTCGCACGATTGGTCTGCGCCCCATCAACAATATCGTGGACATCACGAACTTCATCATGATGGCTTACGGTCAGCCTCTGCATTGCTTCGACGCAGATATGATTGAGGGCAAGCAAGTGATTGTGAAGACTTTGCCCGAAGGAACTCCCTTCGTGACGCTCGATGGCGTGGAGCATAAGCTCTCGAATCAAGACCTCGCTATCTGCAACGCAAAGGAGCCGATGTGTATTGCCGGCGTCTTTGGCGGAAAGGGTAGTGGTACGTACGACACGACTGTCAATGTCCTGCTCGAAAGCGCTTACTTCAATCCGACCAGCATTCGCAAGAGTGCACGCCGTCATGGACTCAGCACAGATGCAAGCTTCCGTTTCGAACGCGGCATCGACCCCAACGGCCAAGTGTATGCTATCAAGCAGGCAGCGATACTTGCAAAGGAACTGGCAGGTGCGAAGGTCAGCATGCAGATCGTGGATGTGCATCCAAAAGTGCTGCCTGACTTCAAGGTTTCTCTGAAATACGACTATGTGGATACGCTCATTGGCAAGCACATTCCCGAGGAAACCATCAAGAGCATCGTGACGAGCCTCGAGATGAAGATTGACAAGGAAACAGCCGAAGGCCTCGAACTCACGGTTCCCGCATACAGAGTGGATGTGCAGCGTCCTTGCGATGTCGTTGAGGACATCCTGCGCATCTATGGATATAATAATGTAGAGATACCGACGACGCTCAAGAACAGCCTGACCACCAAGACAATTCACGACACGAGTCATAAGTTGCAGAACATCATCGCAGAGCAGTTGGTTGGCGGCGGTTTCCGTGAGATTCTCAATAACAGCTTGCAGCGTGGCGCATATTATGACGGCTTGAAGTCTTACAAGAGTGAGGAATCTGTGAAGCTTCTCAATCCGCTCAGCCAAGACCTCAATGTGCTTCGCCAGACACTTCTCTTTGGAGGACTGGAGAGCATCGCACGCAACATCAGCTATCGCAACACGGACCTGCGCTTCTTCGAGTACGGCAACTGCTATCGTTTCCAGGCAGAGAAGAAGTGTCCGGACATCATTCCCGGCGTAAGCAGCAGTCGCGACCCTGAAGTCATCAAGCATGTGCTCGATGCGTACAGCGAGGACTATCACCTCGGACTTTGGCTGACAGGCAAGCGTGTGCGTGGCAGCTGGGCTCATCCCGACGAGGACAGCTCGTTCGCTCAGCTCAAGGCTTATGTCATGAACATCTTCACCCGATTGGGAGTTCCCTTTGGAATGCTTGTGTTTGGCGAAGGCAAGAGCGACATCTATAGTGCAAGCATCTGCGTCGAGAACAGAGGCGGCAAAGTGCTTGCAGAGATGGGTATCGTTTCGAACAAGCTAACGAAGGCTTTCGACATTGATTCTCCTGTCTATTTCGCCGACATTCGCTGGAACCAAATCCTGCGCATCATCAAGAATCAGAATGTCACCTACACAGAGATAAGCAAGTTCCCTGCAGTCAGCCGCGACCTTGCTCTGCTGCTCGACAGCAACGTGCCTTTCGGCGAAGTGGAGCGTATCGCCTATCAAACAGAGAAGAAGCTGCTCAAGGCAGTCAAGCTCTTCGACGTCTATGAGGGCAAGAATCTGCCCGAAGGCAAGAAGTCGTATGCTGTGAACTTCATCTTGCAAGACTCGGAGAAGACGATGGGCGACAAGCAAATCGACGCCATCATGCAGAAACTTATTAATAACTTGACCAAAGAACTTGGCGCAGAACTGCGCTAATCTGTTCTCGTCATAACGAAATAACGTCATAACGAATAAACGAAATAACGATAAAATAATTAAACCAATGGGAAGAGCATTTGAATATCGCAAAGCGACTAAACTGAAGAGATGGGGCCACATGGCTAAGACATTCACGCGTCTGGGCAAGCAGATTGCCATTGCTGTGAAGGCTGGCGGTCCTGAACCAGAGAACAATCCTGCACTGCGTAGCGTCATCGCTGTCTGCAAGCGCGAGAACATGCCGAAGGACAACATCGAGCGTGCCATCAAGAACGCGATGGGTAAGGACCAGAGTGATTACAAGAGTGTGACTTACGAAGGATACGGCCCTCACGGAGTCGCTGTCTTCGTGGACACGCTTACCGACAACACAACCCGCACCGTTGCCGACGTGCGCAGCGTCTTCAACAAGTTCTCTGGCAATATGGGAACGACTGGTTCGCTGGCTTTCCTCTTCGACCACAAGTGCGTGTTCACCTTCAAGAAGAAGGACGACATGGATATGGACGACTTCATCCTGGAGATGATTGACTGTGGCGTGGAGGAAGAATACGATGAGGAGTACGACGAGGAGAAGGACGTGACCACCATCACAATCTACGGCGAGCCGACCAGCTTCAATGCCATTCAGAAGAAACTTGAGGCAGACGGCTATGAAGATGTCGGCGGAGAGTTTACTTACATTCCCAACGATGTGAAGGACGTTACTCCAGAGCAGCGCGAGACCATCAATAAGATGGTAGAGAAGCTTGAGGAGTTTGATGATGTCCAGACGGTATATACTAACATGAAGCCTGAGGAATAAATACTTCGGCTTTGTTAAATTCTAGATTCACAGGTTGCATTTGGACAGATGCAACCTGTGATTGTTTATTTGCAAGTTGCGTTTGTGGAATTGCAATTTGCAGTTTATTGATGCCGCGAGCAGAAAAGGTTATTCTCGTGGGCTAAAACGAAGATGCCTTCTCGAGGTATCTTAGAATTCGTCTTCTCTGGCAGCGCTTTGCAGCCCTCCGAAAGAGTCGTTTGTGCCGAGAGCACTGGCAATCTTGTCACTCTCTGCTATCTCTTCCGGCGTCATCTTGGGAGAGACAAAGCGCCCGCCCATGTCGCTATCCTGCGAGCCTGGCAGAGGAACAGATGTGTCGAGGTCTGAGAAACGGGCAAATTCGCTGCGGAATGCCAACTTGATGTCGCCCACGGAACCGTTGCGGTGCTTTGCGATGATGAACATCGCTTTTCCATGCCAGTCATACCCTTTGTCGTCAACCGTCAGTTTATAGTATTCCGGACGGTGAATGAAGCAAACGATGTCGGCATCCTGTTCGATGGCACCCGACTCGCGCAAGTCGCTCAGCACGGGCTGCTTGCCCTCGAAGCCTTCGCGGCTCTCTACGCCACGGTTTAACTGGCTCAGAGCAATGACAGGCACGTTCAGTTCCTTTGCCAAACCCTTCAGCGCTCGGCTCACCATGCTCACTTCTTCCTGGCGGTTGTTGGTGTTCAGTCCGCTGGCACGCATCAGTTGCAGGTAGTCAATCATGATGACTTTGACGCCAAAGTCTCGAACCAGCCGTCGAGCCTTGGTCTGTAGCTCGAAAACGCTGAGCGAGGGCGTTTCGTCGATGAAGATAGGTGCACCGAAGAGCTGGCGAACGCGCTTGTCGAGCTGCCCCCATTCATAGGGTGCCAACTGTCCACTGCGAAGTTTCTCTCCGCTCAGCTCGCTGACATTGACCATGAGTCGTTGCACGAGCTGTTGGTTGCTCATCTCAAGGGTGAACATGGCGCACGGTATCTTGTTGTCGACAGCCATGTTCTTTATCATGGAAAGGGCAAAGGCAGTCTTACCCATAGAGGGACGGGCAGCTATGATGATGAGGTCGCTGTTCTGCCAGCCGTTTGTTATCTTGTCAAGTTCATGGAAGCCGGATGGCAGCCCACTCAGTCCACCTTCCTTTGCCTGTGCTTTTTGGATGAGCTCATAGACTTGGCTGATGACAGGGTCAATCTGCGTGAAGTCCTTCTTCATGTTCTTCTGCGCGATGGCATAGAGCGTGCTCTCGGCTTCCTGCATCAGGTCGGCAACATCTATCGTGGCATCGAAGGCTTTCGTCTGAACAAGGCTTGCAAAGGTGATGAGCTGGCGCTGCAAGGACTTCTGGGCGATTATCTTGGCGTGATATTCGATATGGGCAGAGCTGGCAACCTGCGCATTGATTTGCATTAGATAGACTTCGCCTCCGGAAGCTTCGAGGTTGTCTGTGCTCTCGAGCTGATTGATGACAGTCATGATGTCGACAGGCTTCTGCTCGGCATTGAGCGTCTGGATGGCCTGATAGATAAGCTGGTGCCTGTGGTCGTAGAAGCTCTCGGGCCTGAGCAGCTCTGCTACCAGACCGTATGAGTCCTGCTCCACCATGAGCGCACCGAGCACTGCAACCTCCAAGTCCAGACTTTGTGGCTGCTTGTGTCCATATTGGTCAACCTGAGGCACTTCCACAATCTTTGTGGTGCTCGAGCGCCTTTTCCTTGATGTCTCTGCCATATCTTGATTCGTTTAATTACCTTGCAAAGGTAAGAAAATATATTGAAAGATGAAAGTAGTAATTTGAAAAAACTTCACTCTTTATTAGAAAAAGAAAATACCCCTGACCACATCTTTGAATCTTCAAAGCAGGTCAGGGGTATTTGGACTTATGGTTAGTCTAGCAACGGCTTATTCTTCGCCGCCGCAGATGTGCCATGCGTTGTCTTCCCTTTTCAGAGCATTGTCCCATTATTTAAGAACCTTCTTGCCATAAATAATGTTGATGCCCTTCTGGGTCTTGCCGAGGCGCTGACCTGCTACATTGTAGATAACACCGTTTTCGAGCGTATTCTCGATGTTAGCAATGCCAGTTGCACCATCTTTCTCGAAGGGATAGAAGGGCTTGACTCCATTGCTTTCGGTGATTACCAGATAGCCCTTGCCGGCAGCAATCGTGGTTCCGGTAGTAGCCTTCAGGAAGCCAACAGAGAGGGAAGCGTCCTCCGGGTCTTTGGCCAGGACGAACTGAGTGCCGTCTGCGGTTACTTCCTCTGTGGCAGCAATCAGGTCGTTCTTAGAACCAAGCTCAACGGCATCTTTGGTGCCCTTGAAAGTGTATGTGCCTTCTGCACCCTTCAGTACGACTGCTTCGCCAGCGGGGATTGCTGTAACGGGTTGCAGATGAACAAAGCCTTCCTTAAGCAGGTTAGTGCGGGCAGCATTTGCCACTACACCTTCTGGGATAACATTGATGTTCCAAGGAGCAACAAAGGTAGCATAGCCTGCATCGGTAATCGTTGCCTCAACATCCATACCCTTATAGTACAGACGCCAGTTGTCGGTAACAATCCAGTCTTCACCCAAGACATCCTCAGCACCACGGAAGAGGCCAATCTTCAGCTTGCCGTCAGGACCGACCATAGCATCAATGGTGTTGACATAAGTGCCAACCTGGAAGAACCTTGCTGCGTCGTTACAGCCGTCAGGAATCACGATACCGCTTGCGCCACCACGTCCGTAACCAGGACAGTTGCCGCTACCTTCAACGATGCTTGCCATAGGTACGCAGTTCTTTTCACTGCCAGCGAACATGTAGGCGAGCTGACGGACATTGCCCTCATCAGCACTTTCGAAACGACCGTCGCGATAGAAACCATTCATCTTAACAGTGTACTTACCGGCGGGCAGGCCTTCTACTTCCTGGACGAGGTATACATAGCCCTTATCCTTGGTGTTCCACATCTCGAACGAGTGGTCGGCACGGTTATCCTTATTACCAGAGTTCCATTCCCAGATACCACCGGCATTGTGTTGCCACTTGGAGTCGTTCATATTACCATTGGTTGCAGCCTTGTTGTCGCCTTCGAAGTCGTTTTCTGCGAAGGTTGCCTGATGAACGAGGTGACCGAGGTCAACGGGAGCCTCAGGAGTAGCATTCTCTGCAAGAGCAATGAACTCTTCTGGAGTAACAAAGATCCACTTGTTGAATTCATTGTCAGCACCAGTCTTGTCGGTATCGACTTGCAGACGCTCGTTATCGGTCATGCCCAAATACAAGTTGTTTTCAGCGTTGATGATGTGGTATGTGCCGTCTTCTGCAGCTTCGATTTCCCAAGCCCAGTTTGCACCGGTTGTATTCCAATTTGTGGCATCAACATAACCATTGTGACCAAGGGCATCATCTTTGCCACGAGCGCCGTTAGGCAGGTTGGTCTGGATGGTGTAGCGGTTTTCTCCGGAGGAGTTAGCGTGCAGAACGCACTTAGCACCCATGTGGTTCAGAGAAGCGTGAGTACCCCAGTCGTTACCACCAGCCAGGAACATCTTGGCACCTACATTCAGGATGTAAGCAATCATGCCGTCAGCAGGAGCAGAACCTGTGAAGTTCTCTGTGCGAGCATCGAATGCGAGGCGGCGAGCCTTGCGAAGCTGGGCAAGTGCGGTGACTGCAGCGGCATGAGAGTTGGCATTCTTTCCAAGATTGATAACCTCTTCATTGATGCCTTCCTCTTCTGCCAAAACGATTGTGGCATCCAGAGCCTTCTTCTCGCCATTATTGAAATATCTGTCAACCGGAGCGCCAGCGGTATAGAGACCACCGTCGGCATAACGGCCACCCCAGTTCTGGTGAACGTGGAATGCGAATACATTGACAGTGCCGTCTGTCTTGATGAGAGCCTTCTGTGCGTCGGTGAGACGAACAACCTCGTCTTCATACCAACCGTCGGTCTCAGCCCAAATCAGTTCGCCATTGATGTAGTACTCGCAAGGAGCGTCGTCGTGAGCTGCGGGCATGAAGAGGTCAGAAGGAATCTCGCCATCAACGGTGAAATAGCGTACTGCATAAACATCAGCAGGACGTCCGTTGCCGAAGTTGGGCAGGTCCTGACCATAGTTCCAGCCTTCAACAGAGTAGCCGGGAGCATACCAAGCCTTGCCGTTGTTCTCTGCGGGAACGCCGATGATGACGTTGTAGTTGGGATTGCCAGTGTTCCCGTCGCCAAAGTCGAAGTCAGCCTGAGCGACGTAAGTGTAAGCCTGATAAGAGCCGCCCCACTTCATAGAGGGCAGGATGCACTCTGCATCGCCGTTTGCCGTCTCAACATTGAGGTCGTCACTGAAGGGAACATTGCTATAAGCGATACCCCATGAATAAACCTTCAGGCCTGTGAAGTTGGGATAAGCATCGGTGCCAAGAGTCTGGCCGAATGCCTCGCCCAGCTTGTAGCACAGTTCACCGCTTGCAACCTGTTCATCGTTTGCAGACAGGTTGTATGTGTTAATGAGGTTGCCGCCGCCACGGATGAAGCCGTCGCCGTCGCCGTTAACGACTGTGCCGATGTTGTAGGTGTTCTCGATAGTAGTCTTGTCACCGCCAGTCCAACCTGTGATGGCACCTGACTCTCTGCCAGAGTAGACCTTACCTATGTTGTAGCAGTTGAGGATGTAGAAGTGAGCGGAACCGCTCATGTTTACACCGATGATGCCGGCGCCATTAGCTTCGGCTGCAGAAATCGTAGCCTCGTTGCCGCAGTTGATGATATTGAGTTTCTTACCATCCTCGCCACCATTAGAACCACCAACAATACCGCCAACATAGCTGTTACCCTTGACAGAACCTTTGACAATAACGTTCTGAATGGTTGCACCGTCTGTAGCAATACCGAAGAGGCCTTGATAGTTCAGGTTGCTTTCAATGTTCAGGGTAACTGAATGTCCCTGGCCGTCGAATGTGCCGACATACTTGTTGGCTGATGTGCCAGCAGGATTATATTTGGCAGCAGACAGGTCTACATCAGCGTTGAGAACAGCGTTGGATGCGGGATTGCCTGCATTGACATACTGTGCCCACCACAGCAGGTTGCCTGCTTTGTTGAGCTGGAATACGCCGTCAACCTTTTCTGCTTCCTGACCTGCAGCATGGCAGACGGTGCAGATGCCGTCTTCGCCAAATTCATGATTATCAACGATAGAAGCATTTTCGTTGCTCAATACTGATTCTGTGCCTTCCTTAGGAGTAACACCGTCGCAGTAGAACTGACCGTTTGCATAGATCTTCTCGCTGGAAGAGAGGGGAGAGGGCTTTGCATCTGTGCCGAGAGTCTGGAACCAGTTTTCGCTGCCAGATACATACCTGTTCAGTTTGTAAGTCATTTCACCATTGCCGAGTGTTTCGTCGCTGGCTGTGGTCTTATAGCTGTTGATGACGGAGGGATTGTTGCGACCGAATTCGCCACCGCCGTTCCAGGTGATGTCAGCAACTATGAGGCAGTTCTCGATGGTTGTGCTTGCGCCGCTGTTTGCCCAACCCACGATGCCGCCGTTGCCGTCGCGGCTAGGAGCATTGATCTTGCCATAGAATGCACAGTTTTTGATAGTGGATGCATCGTATGTTACGGCTGCGATGCCACCGATGGTGCCGTCGCCGCTCTGATTGTCAACAATCTCAACAGCACTGATGCAGTTGTAGATCTGATTGTCATTTCCCTTCAGCAGACCGCAGATACCGCCTATCTGGTTCTTGTTGGTGGCAGTAATCTTGCCGGCCAGCTTCAGGTTATGAACCTTACCTACGATTGTTCCGAAGAAGCTGAATCGTGTGCTGTAGGCCTCAAGGTCAACCGTGATGGTGTGGTTCTGACCGTCGAACTCTCCGCGGAAGGGGAACTTCTCGGTAACACCGATGGCTGACATGCTGCCGTTCTTGTAGGCAGTGTAGTCAATGTCGGCAGTCAGCTTTACATTATAGTTTTTGCTGTCGACATTGTTGCGATACATCAAAGCCAATGTGTTCAGCTCTTCTGCTGTGCCGATGTAGTAAACGCCGTCCACTGCCTCGAGCAGAGTGGGAGTTGTTGTAGCCCAAGAGAGTGTACCTGCGTTCCGGTCGAGTGTAATGGTGTACCACAGCCAATCTGTGTTGGTTGGGTTCCACTTCCAGTCGTTGCCGCTGGTGGTGTAGTAGTCCGTGCCACTTTCACCGATTGCAAAGTTCTCGCTCGAGGGATGATAACCGTCCCAACCGCCGAAGGAGTTACAGATCTTGAAGCCTTCGCCACCGTTCCTCAGCAGACCTGTCCATACATAGACGTTGGTCTCAGTCTCTGTCATCCTCATCGTTTGGCGCATGTTGCCATCGCCTTCCCAGCCGATGGGAGTGCCGTCACCTACGAGGTAAAGTTCATCTGCATTGACGCTGAGCATAGCCATCAAAGCAAATACCAATGTAAATAACTTTTTCATTGTTGTTAATAAATTAAATTGTTTATATAATAAGAGGTTTTATCTGCCAAATAAGTGTATTATCGTTGCAAAGATAAACATTATTTATAATATGTGCTGCAATATGCAAAGAAAAGTTTCGCTATTTGCAAAAAATAACAAAAAAAAGGGCGTTTTTCAACGTCCCTTGGTGGGTCTGAAAACGCCGCGTGCGGCGATGGCAATCCCCGGCTGCGGCGATGGGCATTTCCGCGTGCGGCGTTGGGCATCGCCGCACGCGGCGTTTTTTTACTCCATCACATCCTTCGTTCCGCCGGTGGTTTGGAAGAAGGTTACCTGCGTATTTGTCTTCTTGTCGAAGAGCGTGTTGGAGAGCATTTCAACGACTCCGAACTGAGCCATCGGAGTCTCCATGTTGACGTATTCCTGACCGTCGAATGTGACTTTTATCTTTGTCCGGACTGGCACATTATAATAGACTCCGTGCTCCATCTTTGCGCGTTTCTTGGCAACCTCTTCCGAAGGAACTGCCGTCGGAATCGTCTCCAAAGCCTTGATTGAAGCGACGACCGGTTCGCCGGCCAAGTTGTCGTAATCCAATACGCCAAGCTTCTGCGAGAAACGGAAAAGCACATTGTGGTCGGTCTCTTCTTGAGGATCAAAGAAGAGGGAGAAGACTTCCGTGTCGGTTTGAGTGGTACCGCTGAAGAGCGACTCAAGGGCGGCGGCTTGTTTGTCGAGCTGGTCGAGCATGAGCTTCAGCTGGGCACCGTCCTTGGGCGTGTTGTCGGCTTCGCCCCGAATGAGTGAGTTCTTGCTGTCCCGGATGTCGTAAATCTCCTGGGCACACAGTTCGGCCATCTTCGCCGTACTGCCTGCTGCAATGATTTCCTGCGTCATATAGGAACGGGGATTCTCGGGAGCAGGACCTTTCTCTGGTTTTGGGAGGTCGGGCAGGAAGTCTTCCTCGGCATCGCAGTTGATGCTCAGCAGAAGTCCGTCACGACTTAAACCTACGAGCGGGGCTACAGTCTTGCTCTTTATCTTGATGCAGAAAGCCTTGTTCTTGTCGGGCTTGCCGTAAGGCTCCATCTTGATACTTTTCAGGCTCCACTTCACGCTCTCTTCTGTAGGAACGTTCTGAAGGCGAAGGTAGCGGTCGGCATACTTGTAGAAATCGCCGGGCTTGGTGGTCGTCTTCTCTGCAATGATGGTGATGCGGAAGGCTGTCCGGGGAAGATAATAGGCAACGCCTTCGAGCGTACTGCCCGGCACGAATGGCTCAACCTCTGTCTGCGACGAAGACGAAAAGCCTGAGATTAAAGAACCAACCTTTGTCTGTGCGGACAAGCCCGTGGCTGCCAGGCTGAGCAAGAAGCACAAGATATACTTTTTCATTTCCTGATGTTTACGGTTTGTTTACTGATTCCTATCCTTTGTGGAAGTAAGAGGAGGGCTTATTTATGTCTGTTGGCTCTTTGGCGGCGTATGTCGGCCTTCTTCTTCGCCGAAGCGCTGCCGTGAGCACCTGTTATGTATTGCTTCTTCTTTGCCTTGGTCTTCACCTTGGCTTCGTCTTTCTTCGGCCCGCCTTTAGCGCTTCCCTTGAAGGTAATGCCTCCCAGGATAACGGCATCGATATCGTCTCCTCCGAACTTATTCATAACAGAGGGGGCTTTAGTGGTGGAACAATCTTACGCCGGTGAAGGCCATTGCGATGCCGTACTTGTCGCAAGTCATGATGACGTGGTCGTCGCGAACGCTGCCGCCGGCTTGGGCAATGTATTCAACGCCGCTCTTATGTGCCCGCTCCACATTGTCGCCGAACGGGAAGAAGGCATCGCTGCCCAGACTCACGCCTGTGTTCTTTGCTATCCATGCCTGCTTCTCTTCGCGGCTGATCGGTTCGGGTTTCTCGGTGAAGAACTTCTGCCACTCTCCATCGGCAAGGACGTCCATATAGTCGTCGCTGATATAGACGTCGATTGTGTTGTCTCTGTCAGCACGACGAATGCCGGGGATGAAGGGCAGCGACATCACCTTCGGGTTCTGCCGGAGCCACCAGATGTCGGCCTTGCTGCCGGCGAGACGCGTGCAATGGATGCGGCTCTGCTGACCTGCACCGATGCCGATGGCCTGGCCGTCCTTGACGTAGCAGACGCTGTTGCTCTGCGTGTATTTGAGGGTGATGAGAGCGATGATGAGGTCGCGCTTTGCATCCTCTGGGAAGCACTTGTTGGCGGTCGGGATGTTCTCGAAGAGAGCAGGGTCGTCGAGCTTCACTTCATTCCTGCCTTGTTCAAATGTAACGCCAAACACTTGCTTGCGCTCGATAGGAGCAGGCACATAGCTGGGGTCTATCTTGATGATGTTGTAGGTCCCTTTGCGCTTCTCTCGCAGTATCTGCAATGCTTCCTCTGTATAGTCGGGAGCAATGATGCCGTCGCTCACCTCGCGTTTGATGATGAGGGCAGTCGCTTCGTCGCAGGTATCGCTAAGAGCGATGAAGTCTCCGTAGCTGCTCATGCGGTCGGCGCCTCTTGCACGAGCATAGGCACAGGCAATCGGGCTGAGAGGCACCTTGATGTCGTCCACGAAATAGATGCGGGCAAGCGTGTCGCTCAAAGGCAGACCGACTGCGGCTCCTGCTGGGGAAACATGCTTGAAGCTGGCTGCTGCAGGCAGACATGTGGCGGCTTTGAGTTCCTTGACAAGCTGCCAGCTGTTCAGCGCATCGAGGAAGTTGATGTAGCCGGGACGGCCGCCCAGCACTTCGATAGGCAGTTCGCCCTCTTCCATGAAGATGCGTGAGGGCTTTTGATTGGGGTTGCAGCCATACTTGAGCTGCAGTTCTTTCTGTGCCATAATATAGAAGAGTGAAGGATTTAGAAGATGATGAGCTTTACAATCTTCTGTTCTTGATTGATGAGGGCGTTGACTCGATAATGATTGGACGAGGGCTGATTGGTGTCGCTGCGGCTGATGGTCTCTTGCAGGCTGACTTCCACAGCGAAACCGGTGTTGCCGTTGGGAAGTGTTTCCTTACGGACATCCATCTTCTGCCCGATGGCATAGTGAAGTCCGATGACATCCTTTGCCATCTTCTCTTTTGCATATTCCACGATAGCCTCCGCATCTGCATTCTGCTTGCCGCAAAAGTTTGCCATTGTGTCGGGAATGGCTGCTTTGGCTGCCTCGATGTCCTGCTTGGCGATTGCGTTTGAGAAGAAGGCCTCGAGTGTGCCGCGAATCAAAGCTTTCTCTTCAGGAGTAACCTTTGCGAGCAGGAGAGCATTCTTCTTTTCTGCTGCATCACTGACAAAACGGCCAGAAGGGTGTTTTGCCAGATAGTCTGTGACGGCTTCCTCGCTGCCGATGGCTACGGCATCGTTCCAGTCGATGGAGTCGAGCATGTCCTCGCAAGCTCTTTGGCGAAGGGAGTTGGGATGCTTCTGCATGAAGAGGGATACGCTCGAACGGCTGATGTTCTTCTGCAGTTGCTTCCATTCCTGCTCTTCTGTTTGGAGAGCATGCATCCGTTCCTCAATCTCGGGACAGTATGTGCTGTTAGGATGGTCGATGAGGAACTGCTGATAGTATTCGGGATTGGTGACGCCTTCCAGCCGTTTGTAGTCCGCCAGCTCCTTTTCCTCCTTTTCATGTCTGTAGTATTGGTAGCCGCCAACACAGAGGAGACAGAGCAGGAGGAGGGAAAGTATGGCCTTTACCAATACGCCTATTATCGACATTCCGTTGTCCGGAAACTTCGTGCCTGAAGCCTTCTTTGCCTTTTCTCCAGCAGGTTTCGACTCGTCTTTCCCTTTTTCGCCTTGCTCTTGGGCTGACGGAGTGGGGGAGGACTCTAACTCATGTTTGCAATGGGGGCAAACCTGCTGCGAGAGGAGGCAATAGCCACCGCAACTGGGGCACTGACGAAGGTTGCCGGCAATCTTCGTGCCGCATCCGGGACAAGTGCCTGCCATCGTGGAGACTTGTCCTCCACACTCGGGACATTTGATTATGCTCACCTTATTAAGAGTTTAATAGTTATAAAAGATAAAAGGTTAAGGAGTTCGAGGCCTTTAAGGCACAAAGGGACACTGGCTTTTTGCGGCCGTGCCCCTTTGCTCCTTGCATATGAAACAAAAAAACTTACTCTTCTGTCTTCTCCTCTACAGCGGGAGCCTCGGCCTCTTCTGCGGGAACCTCCTCAGCTACGGGAGCTTCCTCTTCAGGAGTCTCTTCCCTGCGAGCCTTTCTGGGCTTCTTCTCTTCGGGAGCTTCTTCTGTCACTTCAGGCTTGTCCATTTCAACGGTTACGGTGAAAGGAACCTGAGCTGTTACTTCCTTGTGAAGCTTTACAACAGCAACATATTCGCCGGCAGTCTTGACGTCCTTCACGGCGATGAGCTTGCGGTCGATGTCGAAGCCGAGCTTCTGGAGCTCTTCTGCAATCTGCAGGCTACCGATGCTGCCATAGATGACGCCTGTGCTGCTTGCCTTTGCGTTGAAGCTCAGGCTTGCTGCGTTCAGCTTTTCAGCGAGTGCTTCTGCCTCAGCCTTAATCTTGGCGAGCTTGACGGCCTTCTGCTTGAGTTCCTCTGCGAGGACCTTCTTTGCGCTTTCGCTGGCGATGACGCCCTTGCCTGTGGGAATCAGGTAGTTGCGGCCGTAGCCAGCCTTAACGTTCACGATATCGTTCTTGTAACCGAGTCCGATTACGTCTTCTTTCAGTATAATTTCCATAATCTTCCTCCTTACTTTATTTCATCAAATCAGTTACGAAGGGCAGCAGAGCGAGGTGACGGGCACGCTTAACGGCCTGAGCCACACGGCGCTGATACTTGAGAGAGGTGCCTGTGATGCGGCGGGGCAGAATCTTGCCTTGCTCGTTGAGGAACTTCTTCAGGAATTCGGGGTCTTTGTAGTCAATGTACTTGATACCGCTCTTCTTGAAACGGCAGTACTTCTTCTTCTTGACGTCAATAGCGGGAGCGGTCAAGTAGCGGATTTCTGATTGCTGTGCCATGTTTATGCCTCCTGCTCTTTAGGTTGTTTGTTACTCCTTCTCTTGGCTGCGTACTCGGCTGCGTACTTCTCCATCTTAACGGTAAGATAGCGGAGCACCTTTTCGTCACGGCGGTACTGGGTCTCGAGAGTCTTGATAGTCTCGGGAGCTGCATTGAACTCAATGAGCTCATAGAATCCTGTTGTCTTCTTGTCGATGGGATAGGCGAGTTTCTTCAGGCCCCAGTTCTCTTCGCTGATGATTTCGGCACCAGCGTTAGTGAGGACGCCTTTGAACTTTTCTACCGTTTCCTTCATCTGTTCATCAGACAAAACGGGAGTCAAAATGAAAACGGTTTCGTATTGGTTCATAATACGTTAAATAAGTTAATAAATATTATTTTGCTCATAAAGCGGCTGCAAAGGTACGGCTTTTTATTGGAACAGCCAAACATTTCCGCAATTATTTTGTTCTATCGGCGCTTTTTCCACATCTTTATAATATATGTAAAAGAGGCTGGCGGCGTTTCTGCCCCCTCGTGAGGGGTATGGAAACGTCTCTCGTGATGTTCATAAACTACACGTGTGATGTTTGAAAACTACACGTGTTAAATTCATAAACATCTCGTGTGATGTTCGCCGATTATCCCTGTGCCGTTTTATTTCACAAGCAGTTTCCTGACGGTCATCTTGCCGTCGGAGCCGACTGTGCGTACTATGTTGATGCCTTTCTGAGGACGCTCCACCTTTATGCCGTCGATAGTGTGGATGGAAGCGTAGGCGCCTGTTCCGGTATCTCCGCGTGGAGAAACGATTGGGGTCGGGTCAACCGGCTTGATGTTGAGCAACTGAAGTTGTCCTATTTGAAGCTGATTGGCGCCATTTACGGCGTTGATGGTGAGGCGATAGTTCGTGTAGGGTTCGGAGTTTTCGGTAAAGTAGAACTGCGTGGCATAGCGTTGGGCGAAAGTCTGGCCGGCTTGATAGTCGAGCTGCGTCCAGGTCTGTCCGTCGTTGCTTCCCTCGAGAATCCAATCGGCTGGGTCGCGTGTCGGCTCGTTCCTGCTGGCCGTAAGGCTGTAGGCATTGATGCTGACGGGTTGTTCGTAGGTGTAGGTGATGCTGACCGGTTCTGTGAAAGCGGCTCGATAGGTGGTGGCGTATTTCCCGTCGTAGATGCGGTTTATAAGTTCTGTGGAGGAGAGTCCTTTCTCGGAAGCCTCGACTGTGGTTGGCGGGAAGAAGCCTTCGTCGTCGGCAGTCGCGATGGCTGTGCCATAAAGCTCGATGTCTGCAAGGCGGATGCTCGAAGTCTCTTCTCCGTTGACTTGGAGGCGGAAGTGCTTGAAGAGCTTGCTTGCGGTGATGGAGCTGGTGTATCTGAAGCCTCTGGCCTTGAAGGTCGGAGTCTTTGTGGAAATCTGCATTTCTGTGCCATCATCGTCTATGCCGTAGATGATGACGCTCTTTGGATCGAGTTCGGCGTTGTTGGCGTTAACGAAAGAGAGGCCTAATGCTTTGACAGGAATGGGGAATAAAAGATCCCAATATGGTGTTTCTCCGCTAACGGTGGAGTAGGTGGCTCCGTCATCATCGATGAGGGGCTCTGCGTCGCTTCCGTCGCTCGACAGGATGGTGGCGATACTCGTGGCATCTGCATAGTAGATTCCATAATCAGGCTTGCCGAAGAGCTGCCACTGAGTAATCCGACCGTTGTCTTCAGGTTGCTCTGCGTTGCCGTTGACGGTCAGGCGATAGTGAAGGTAGGAAGTGGCGGGATTGACGCGATAGACGTTTGTGCAGTTGTCGTAGGGGAAGACAGCCTCTGTCTGTTCGTCGATTGTCTCAAATTTCCTCCCGTCAGCCGAGCCTTCGAGCTTCCATGAGACGGGAGCCAGGGAAGCGGTTTCAGCAGTAATGCTATAGGCGGTAAGTTTGTAGTTCCCTGCAGGATGATAGATGGCAGTAATCGGTGCCGTGAAGACTGTGGTTCCGATGTGGTCGATAAGAGCTTCTTGCCCTTCTTCGGTAGTTCCTCCGTCGGCAGTCAGGTCGAGTTCGTTGATGCAGCGGCCAAGCAATTGCCATTCGCTGATGGAAAGTGAAGACTGTGCATCTTCCTTCTTTTCGAAGAGCAGGCGATAATGGGTGTAGGCCTTTGATGCCTGAATGTCGGCCGTGAAGCACTCTGCCTGAACACTGAAGGAAAGGTCGGAAACACTGTGGAGCGTCTCCCAATTCTGTCCGTCGTTGGAGGCTTGAAGAGCCCAGCCTTTCGGATTGCTGTCCTTGTCCTTGCCTGAGAAGAACTGATAGCCGTAGATGAACATTGGCGAAGGACTCTGATACATTATCCAAGCGTTGCTGCCTTCCTCTATGGAACCATTGCATACGCTCGAAAGGTCGTCGTCGATAAGAGCGTCGGGATTGGATGGCGAGAAGGAAGCTGTGAGCGTTCCGTTGTTGTTAGTCAGGTCGGCATAAACGGCGTTGAGGCTCTGGAACTGCCACCAGTTGATGTGTACGGCATCCGAAGCGTTGGTGGTTTGTGACTTGAAATAGAGATTGTGGATTCCGGTAACGGGAACGTTAATCATCTTTTGGATGGTCTCCCATGTTGAGAGAGCGGAAAGCTCTTCACCTACAACGGTGCAAAGCAGCGTGCCTTGCTCTTCGTTTGGCTGGTCGAGATAGACCTCTAACTTTGTGTTTTGCGTAACCATCCTAATGCGAAGGTTGAGATGCGAAGCGGGCTTGCTTCCGAAGTCAACCCTGCGATAACCGATGTAGTAATTGTCCTTCATCGGTCCCACTTTTCCGCCGCCATCTTCATCGAGGTTGTTATTGTAAGTGACGGGCGCATTACGGACGAAGTTGAAGTCCTCGGCTTCGTTCTGAGCATAGGCGTCGTGATAATCGACCACTCCAAGGTGGCAATTGAAGGCAGCCGAGATGCAAGTCATGTTGCCTTCGTTGCCAAAGTTCTTCAGCTCGCTTCCTTCCTGATGCTTGAAGTCCTCTTCGGCTTTGGTAAGCCATGCTGATGAGGTTATGCCAGCAGAGTTGCGATTGTTCCAGGCATGATAGGCATTCTTTGCAATCCACGCATAATGGGATGGGTCATTGAAACTCTCAGCATACATTCTTAGGTATCGAAGCATAATGCCCTTGAATCCGCAAAGGTCTCCGCTCACCGTTTGGCAGACATGGATGATACCTTTCGAGTTGGCCATGTTTGCTTCCGACCATCTGATGATTGCATCGGCATCGTCCTTGAACATTTGTTCTCCGTAATGATTGTAGAGCATGATGGCGGCACCGAGGTTTGTACCCTGATTATAGGTGGAGCACCATTTGTTGTAGTTGCCTGTTGCTTGATCGTAGCTATCCCAAACGGCACCCGTAGGCTTGCCGTTCGACATCTCGAAGAGGGTGCGACGCTCTGCCATATACGTTTTGCGAGCCTTCTGATAGTAGCTCGTATCTGCTTCGGCGATAGCGAGGTAGCAAGCACAAACGGCAGCTGGTCCGTTGATGCAGGAGTTGGTGCCTCTGCTCGTTGAACTGTGCTTCCATTGCAGGAGGTCGTTGCCATAACAGTCGGCTCGGGCAAACATGCCGTCGAAGTTCGTCTTGGAGGTCGTCAGGTAATCTTGTTTTCCCGTAAGGAGATAGGCTCGAACGCAGGCGATACACATCCAGGCGATGTCGTCGTTGTATGCATTGTACCCACTCACCCCTTGCTGATACCAGATGCTTTTGTTGCGATAGATGAAGTTCTTGTAGAGATTGTCGAACATAGTGGCGTATTGTTGGTCGCCAGTCGTTTCGAGGGCATCGAGGACAATCTCGAACATCTCTGCATCGCCCCACCAGCCGCCGTTTCCGATGACCCATCCCGTGCTTGCTTGCTTGTAGCAGCGGTCTTTCCACTTTTTCATCATGTCGTCGCGCTTGTCCTTCGTAAAGGCCTTCTCCATTTGGTTCACAACCCTGACTGTCCATGTGATGCGGGCTGCGGGAACAGGATTGTTTTCGTCTAAGGTGTTGACGATGGTGAGGGTGTCGCCCTCCTTACGCGTGGCAGGTACGGCGAGAGCATATTTGCGTGTTGTGCCTTGATAGATGTAATACCTGTCGCTCGTGCCTTCTACGGGAACAAATTCCCAGGAGCCCTTGCTGGTTGTGGTTGATTTCTTCAGCTGACCCACTCTGCCCGAGATTCCTGAGGTGAGGCCTGCAAGGTAGAGACCCGTATAGTCGTTCGAAAGGAGGAATGTCCCGTTGCTCTTGGCTTCGAGTGTCCAGCGTTGGGAATTCACATTGGTTTCTTTCCAAAGGACTGCAGGCTTGTTCTCATCAAGGGACGAGTTGACTGTGATGACAGACTTGTTGTTGTTGATGAGTCGGATGGTCTGGCCTGTTTCAAGGGCTTTCGCATTAAAGCATATTGCCGTCAGGAGGAGGGCAAACAGAAGGCGGATAGTTTTCATGACTCTACTTTTTACCTTAATTTTGTGCGCAAAGTTAGCACTTTTTTGATAAAAAGCAAAGGGAAGGGGCAATTTTATCTGTTTTCTGCTCCACAATGAGGGCATCTGCCCAAGTCTTTGAGTCTTTCACCGCAGGAACCGCAGAAGAAACGAGGCCTCGTGTTGCGCCAATATCGCAGGAGAAGGACGAGGACAAAGAGTGCAAAGAGCAGGTAGCTTACGCCCGGACTTAGAGAGGCCAAAGTGAAAAGCAGATAGAAGAGAATGCAACACCCGAGCAGGGAGAGCAGATAGAGTAGGGCTTCACTCATGGGAAGGAGGCGAAACACTTCCTCGATTGTAGCAATCGTCAGCACAAGTAAAATCCAAACACAGCACAGGAAAAGACTCAAGATGACAGGGAGTCCGAACGGATTTAGCGTGGGATGATAATAATATAGCAGCCATGTTTCGGGCACGTAATGCTGGATGCCGGCATAGAGCAGGGCGGATGCGGCAAGCGTGATGAGCAGGTAAGTGGGGTAGGGTGAGAGTATGTCGCGAAGAAAGAAGACATGAGGCTTCCTCCGGCTGAATATCTGATAAAGGAGTGCGGCAAGAGAAATGGCGAAGAGAATGCCGAAAAGCCCTAAATGACGAATGCTGAAAAGGTGGATGAACTGCGAAATGGGGTCGTCGGGTACCACACTCGCGATGAAGTCTCGTTGATGAACCCATCCCATTGTGAATTGGTCGCGAGCCAGCTTCACCCAGACGCTGTCAACAGAATCCTCGGGAATGACGAGCGTCTCGGCCACAACGAGTGGTTCGTTGTAGTAAACGCTCAGTTTCTCGCAAGCGGTATCGATGGGGAGATTGTGAAGGGGCTGGCTGCTTTGCAAATGGAGGCTGTCGGCAGAAAGCACAAAGTTATCCCCCGCCACATAAAGCGTCGCATCCTCTTGGCTGTAATAACAGGAGGAGAGGAAGAGTACGGCCCCCACCAAACCTCCCCAAAGGGAGGCTTTATGAATGTTGCATCGTGCATTAAAAGCGCACCTTTGTGCTAGAGCATGAAAGAATCTACGCATTTCGAGTTATGCCTTATCTGGGGCAAGGAGTTTCATTTCGCATCGTTTGCAGTCGAACTCGAGCCGGAATCGACGCCCATCACCGAGGACGAGATAAAGCGGGTCTTGCCATTTACCATCTAACCATTTACCATTTACCATTTCATTTGCGGCTGGCTTCTCCTTCTTGCATTGTCCCCAAGCGTGGCGAAGGCAGAAGCGGCAGGTCATCAAGGGAGATTGAGGATTGAAAAATGAAGATTGAAGGTTGGAGTTTGGAGATTGAAGGTTGGAGTTTGAAGATTGAAGATTGGAAATTGAAGATTGAAGGTTGGAGTTTGAAGATTGAGGATTGGAAGTTGTAGGTTGAATATCTTTGTGTATAGGATTTTCAATTTTTAATTTTGAATTTTCAATTATTCTTCTTCTCCACTCTGCAAGCATGCTTCTTGGGATGAACCAGGGTTGTGAGAAGCGGATTTCTATATCTTGGCAGATGTATGGTGTGTCGCCGAGTTTGCTGAGGACTTCCTTTATGGAACTCGTTTGGTCGGTTCTTGCGAGTTGATGCTCCAAAGTGAATTCTTCGCTCTTTTGTGAGCCGCCTTCAGCCGAGAAAGAGAGTCGGAAGCCTCGCTCGGTCTCTTCGAACAGGAAACGGGCAGGAATGCGTCGCTCTGCCGTTTTGCCGCTCATGAGGTCTTCCCATTTCTTATCGAAGCTTCGCCAAAGCCGGTCGCCTTTCCTTATGTTTGGCATCGAGGCAGGATAGAGATGGTTGCCTTCGGCCCGATTTGCTCGGAAGCCTTGCAATTTGCCTTCTCCGTCGAAGAAGCAAAGCCCGTCGCCATTGCTGAAAACATCTGTCGATGAGACAATTATGCAATCCCGTCTGACCTCCTTTACGCGTCCCACTTCCCGTCCCATGCTTTTCGGCGTTTCGGGTGATGCGAGGTCGTTTGTGCGACCGAAGAGGAAGTAGTCGGTGTAGCCGCGAGAGAAACTGCGGGAGAGGTCGGGATGGAAGGTGTAAGTGCTTGTGCCATAAGAAGAACGCGCGAATTCCGGACGGCGTTTCATGATGGCGTCGAGTGCTTCGCGATAGCTGGCGGTCACGTTTTTGACATAGGCGACATCCTTCAGTCGGCCTTCGATTTTGAAGCTCCGCACGCCTGCGTCCATCATCTCTTCGAGGTGCTGCTGGCGGTTCATATCCTTGAGCGAGAGCAGGTATTTGTCCTTGATGAGCGTATTGCCGTTTGCATCTTCGAGCGAGAAGGGGAGTCGGCAGAACTGCGCACATTCGCCACGATTTGCCGAGCGTCCGAAGCAATACTCCGAAGCATAGCATCTGCCGCTATAAGAGACGCAAAGTGCGCCGTGAACGAAGGCTTCGAGCGTCACCTCGGGAACGGCTTCGTGAATCTCCCTTATCTGTTCGAGCGAGAGTTCGCGTGCGAGGACTACCTGGTTGAATCCTAATTCTTTAAGACGGGCAACATCTTCCTTCGTGCGATTGTCCATCTGTGTGCTTGCATGAAGGGGAACGGGCGGAAGAGCGAGCCTGAGAAGGGCTTCATCTTGCGTGATGAAAGCGTCTGCTCCGGCATGATAGAGGTCCCACGCTATGAGGCGTGCTTGCTCCAATTCTTCGGGGCGAAGCAGGGTGTTGAGTGTGACATAAATCTTGACGCCGAACTGATGTGCGTAGTCGCAAAGCTTTTGGATGTCCTCGACGGAATTGCCGGCAGCCGCTCTTGCTCCGAAGCGTGGAGCCCCGATATAGACGGCGTCTGCACCATGATCTACGGCAGCGATGCCGCACTCCAAGTTGCGGGCAGGGGAGAGAAGTTCGAGCCTCACCCTATCCCTCTCCAAAGGAGAGGGGACTTTTTGGGAAAACTCAGAATATTCAGAATACTCGGAATGCTCAGAATGCT
>JAEEGH010001925.1_pt1 | contig 57924 bp, 32 predicted proteins | sample 9134181 | NCBI WGS metagenome assembly JAEEGH01 (sample SAMN16246544, study PRJNA631951) | gut metagenome | biome: gut microbiome; feature: rumen; material: DP-attached | host: Bos | place: Iran: Karaj | collected 2018-10
AAAATTCTCCGCGGTAGAAATGCGTCGCAAAGATAAGCGGATTTTTGAGAACCACCAAAAAGCAAGTCTGAAGTGTTAAAATCTAAAAGTAGTTGATATACAGATGTTTATCTCTCTATGTTTTTCATTATTTATGGTTGTTTATAGGTCTCTAAATACAGTCCTCGAAAGCATTTTTCTCAATGCTTGTCACGCTGTTTGGAATCTTGACGGATGTCAAACTTTTGCAATTAGAGAAAGCTCCATTGCCAATGCTTTTCACACCATTGCCAAATATAACTGATGTCAATCCTGTGCAGCCATAGAAAGCTCCATTGCCAATGCTTGTCATGCTGTTGGGGATGGTGACGGAGGTAAGGCCGGAGCAATAATAGAACGCATACTCTCCAATGCTCGTCACCTTGCGTGTCCTGTTCATGTAGGCTACTTCTTCAGGAATAACGACATTGCCAGAATATCTGTTCGAATAAGAAGAAGGACTGCTACCACGATAAGTAACCTCCAATTCCGTACCATCACTACTATAGTTGTAATAGATGGTGACACCATCAGCATTCGCTACCTCTATGTCATGACTATATGCTGAGAGAAACATCAGCATCGTGAGGATTTGAAATAAAAATGTACGTTTCATATCTTGTCTGTTTTTTAATCACTCTTTTTCACCCTTTTCTCCATTACTTCACGAATATCTTCTTACCATCCACGATATTCAGTCCCTTCTGCAAAGTATTGATTTGTTGTCCTTGGAGGTTGTAGATTGATTTACCATTTGACGATTTACCATTTACGATTTCTGCAATAGCTGTAGCACTTGTATCGAATACACCGTTGAAGACCTCATAGCGGTTCTCGATGGTGACGGTGTATTGTCCTTCTGGGTATGCAAAGATATCGATGTTTAGGGCTACGATGTTCTCTGTATTGATGGTCTTCTCATAGACAGTTTTACTTGAATGGTCTGTGATACGTACCAAGTATGCCTCGTCGAGTGGGTTGAGGTTGATGTCGAGTAATTGGTCGTTGTATTCGCCATAGAGGGATACTTCCTCCGCTCTTCTGACAGGCGCTTTAGGTTGCGTCTTCACTGTATGGTTGAAATCGAACCTGCGCTTTTTGGCATACGATGAATTTTGCGGAATGACGTTCACTAACTCTTTGTCAAGTTGTTCATCAAGGTATATGACCTCATCACCTACTTTGCAAGATATCAGCTTATAACCAGAAGCTTCATTGCCGGTATTATTCTTAGGGATTCCCAAAGAGCCGACCCCTTCCATCCAAGTTGTTTTCCACTTTTCTGCATTTGGATATGACCAAATAGCATGTGATACTCCCTTGAAACTGTTGTTTCCACCTACCTGAAGACCTTTCAAGTAAGCTTCTTCATCGCTTCCTGTCTGGTGATTGTAGATAAAGAATCTTTCGTTTATATTGGTTGTGAAGTCATAGAGTCTGCGGAACTGATCTTCTCTTGGGAAGGCACAATACACTTGCTTATCCTTTTCGTACCAAGCTCCTACATAATCCTTGCTTGTATTCAGCCATTCCCATTCGTTGGAGGCCTTTTGGTCACACAGCATTCGCATCGCTGTCTGTCCATTCACGATGGTATCTCCCTCGAAATAGTAAGTAGCAACCATCTGTGGTTTTAGGCTTGCGCTCGTAGGGAACCATGCTACCTTCCAAGTCTTCTGCTCTGCAATCATCGGCGGAAGTTCCCTGCCGTTGTTAATAACTTCGATATTGGCAATTCTCAAATGGCGGGTATAGTCTCGGGTTTGTGCTGTCGATACATACGACTGCAATTGAACCATTACGTCTGATGAATATGTTAAAGTCAAAGGAATGTCAATAACAGTAAGGGAATCAGCTGAAGAGGTAAAGTTGAATTGTTTTCCCATTGGATCGAGAGGGTTAGTAACGACATAGTTGCGCGTATTAGGCCATCGTCCGTCCGCATTCTTAATAAACATGTTGATTCTGAACTGGTTTCCTTGAGGCTCTACGCTTTCAAGACCTTCTGGAGCCATTGTGATGCGGATGGTGTAATTGGTGTTAGCCAACAGCGAAGGCAGGTTGAAGGCGATATATGGCTGTGCTGCCTGAGATGTCGGTATTGCGTGCAGATACTGATTGCCTGGTACTCCGAACTTCGGGTTAAGATTCTCCACCGTGTAGGTGCAGTTCTTGGTGTATGTTGAATTCCCTCTGACATCTTCCTCTAAATTAATGGTAGATAGTAAGTCAATCTGTCCCAAGCGGGCGTCAAACACCTCTAACAGGTCATCATCAATTTGATCGACGAAGTACAAGGTCTTACCGTCTGAACCTTCGTAGGTGTCAACCGCACGTGATTTGTAGGCTTCGAGCCTGTCTGCGACATATTGCCTGAAGTTCTCACTGAATAAGTGGCAAATCATCTTCTGGTCTTGGCCTTGACTCAAACCAAACACGTTTTGATGGCGTGCGATGAAGTCATTACATGCTTCGATGGTAGGAATCACTACATCGTTCTCGTTCCATCCCCACTCAATCAGGTCATAACGCTCATAATAGAGGTACTCATTCACCGTCAACCATTTATCGCCACTCTCATCATAGACAGCACGAATTGGTAATGCAAACGGAGTATAACGGTGCATCGTTTCAATACGATTGTTTAGATAAATATTGATATTGTTTATATCAGCAAGTTCGTCTGTCCAATAGACTGCTGAATTGTTGTATTCACCAGTAGTATTCATCCTTCCCGACCACAATTTCATATTTTCTGCTTTAGGCAGGAACAACGTATTACCATTTGGACCAGTCAGCAAGTAACCTTCCGCATTGTTCATATAAACCTCGACACAAGTACACTTGTCAATCAGCTCTTTATACTCAGCAGCTGTAGGCAAACGCCAATTCTTGCCTTGTAACTGATAAGCTGCATCGAACTTTGTCTTGGCAATATGAGTTTGCAAAATGTTTTTAAAATCTGAATATTGACCAGTATAAGGAACCTCCTGATTATATTGTGATTCGGATGGCTTTACTCCAATAGTATCGCCCCAGAAGAAATATTGACCAAAGTCTGTAGCGGAGGCAGCTCCCACATTATGGGTTGACCACTTTACGCTCAATCCCAAATCAACCATCTCTTCTTCGTTGATATGATACTCCAGATACTTCTTGATGAATCTGTATCCAAGATTCCAACCACTTGCGTCTTGATAGAGAATCTTGCCGTTTTGAACATAATAATTCAAGAGTGAAGACGAGGGGTGCATTTCCATCGTCACCATCATCTTGCCATCCTCCATGGTTTTAATCCACGAGTTGTCGAACGTTGTGTGGTTGAAATCGTATACGAGGAACCAAGTACTTCCACAATCCCACGTGCAACGTAGCCATTGGACCGTCGAGGTGATGCTTCCAGAATTATCCGTTTCAAAATAGATGCCAGGAAGGTCTTTTGTGCTTGTGATATGTTCCGTTTCTGCTTCCACTTCGTTGGGTACCAAATATGCATCATCAGCAAATGGAGCAAATAGCAGTACGTTGTTTTTGTTGCAGCCTATACCTTCTGTGATTTGTAAGGCACGGCTATTTTCACCAAATTGGTATACCTCACTTTTCGTCTTGTCAACAAGTCCTTTCGTAAATTTTTTCTCGATGAAATGGGAGAAAATCTGCCCTTTCTGCTCAATGGACACTTTCCCTTCTTTGAGTGCATCGAAGTCATAAACCACGATTTCATCGTCAGTTGACCCAACCATTTCATAGTACCAATCGACATCACTCCATCGCTTCTGATAGAAACTGCGAGGAGCGAGTATTTTATCGCTCTCTTCTCGGAGAAGGGATACCAACTCAACTCCGTTGGCCCCGAATGCGTCTTTATCGTGTTCGGTTTTGTATTCATGATAGAGTTTTTTATACACACGACCCTGAATAGTTGTGTCGCCATCGATGAAATAGATGTGGTAGAGCAAGAGCGGTTCCAAATCAATCCATTGTACGTTTTCTGGTGCGTTTTTGATGTCAAATTTTACTTCCTGCTCATACACCCACACAGGGTTTCCTTCCAGCATGGAGTGCTGGGCACACAACTGCTCCGATGATGCCAGGAATAGCACCAGAGCGCTAACGAATGTAATAAATGTTCTTTTCATAATATTTCTCTTCTAACTTGTTAATATTTGTTCCAACGTAACATCTGGATTGGTTTCTCCAAACATGTCTTTCTTCAGTTTGAGTTTGCGGTGTTGAACTGCTGAGATGGTGATGCAGTAGATGTTGCCGATTGCTCGATTGCTGAGACCCAGACGGGTGAGGATGCATAGGCGGATATCGTCTTCCTGCATCTCAGGATATTGCTCTCGGATATTAGCAAAACGATTACCGTCGATAGCATTGAGGGTTCGTTCTATCTCTCCCCATTCGCGTGGATTGAGCACGATGCGTGAATCATTACCTTGCTCCATCAGTCGTCTGATAACTTCTGTGCGCTCAAGGATGTAATTCTGCAAGAATGCTACCACCTCGCTGGCTTGATGAAGCTGTGCTTTCTGATTGTCGGCTTCAAGCTGCAGATTTCGTTTCTCTTGCTCTTGGATATAGAGTTTGTCTTGTAGTTGCGACTGCTCAAATTCACGTTGCTGATGCTGCATGCGCATACGGTATCGGAGCACCAGCACGGTTGTAACAATGATGATGAGCGATGCGATGATGATAAATAGGAGTGTGCGACGATAGGTTTGTTCGTTATATACCAACTGCTGGTTCTCTATCTCCTGACGCAATGTTTCCTGATAGTAGTCGTCCTTCTGTTGCAAGGCATTGAAGTAGAAATCTTCTATCTGTTCGAATGCCTCATCGATGGTCGCTCCGATTTTTGTTCCTGCCTGACGCTGTACGGCAATCTTGGCAAGGCTGCTCTGAACGATATAGGCAAGATGAACATCATCACCTGGTTCAATCTGGCTGTAGATTACTTCTGCTGAATCGAGCATATTGAGGCTGTGATAGCACCTTGCGAGTACTTGAAGGGCACCTGGCAACAGGTCGGCAGTAGCTAATGTCTCTGCCCGATGTGCAGCATCGAGTGCTTCACGATATTTTCCTTCAGCCCATGTGATATTGGCAAGGCTGGTAAGAGTCTGGCACATCAAGTCGGTCATACGATGCTCGGCTGCGATATTGTAAGCATGATGAATGTAATCGAGGGCTTCATCGTAGGGGCCATCAGCTGCAAATGCCACCTGTGCTGCGTATGTGCCTGCATAGTCTAACAGGAGTACATAATTGCGCTCATCGTCTGGATGTTGTTCATACACATCTAACGCCTTCTTCATCAGCCGAAGAGCTTCTGAAGGGTTACCCTGCGATCTTGCTTCAGCCAAACGCTGATAGGAGATATAATAGGTGTGCCAGTCATTCGTTTCTTCGGAAAGACGGATGGCTCGACGCAAGAGAGTCTCGCCAAGACGGATGCTGTCGCTTTGTAGGGCACGCTCTGCTTCCTCCAGACAGGTCTTTGCTGTCTGAGTATACTGACCTTGTTGATCGCCCTTGCATGCGACGAGCAGAAAGCCGATGATGAGTATGATAACTATTCTCATATGTGCAGTTATTAGTTTTCGGTTGCAAAGTTACAACTTTTTTTCGTACGTTGTTCTTTTTGCCCATGGAAAAAGTGTTATAGCGAAATATTTGTAACAAGCTAAAGTACAGAGAGTTATGATATATTGTGTTTCAAGACCCATGGAAAAGTGAACGAGAGCTCATGGAACGAAGCGACTTTTTCTACTTAATATGCATAATCTGTAAATAAAAAGATGCCCCTTAGGAAGACCTAAGGAGCACCTAATATAGAGGAGCTGTTATGAATGAATTAGTGGCGTTCACGACGAACAGAAACACGTGGAGCATTGCCACTTGAACTTGGGGCTTTCTCTTTCTTGCTGCTATTCTCAGCTTTTTCTGTCGTTTTGCGAGCTGTGGCACGTGTAGAAACCTTCTTAGTTTTCTTCGATGTGGCTGCTGCAATAGAGTCTTGGCGAGCAAGGGCTGCAGAATCAACAGGTGTGGACCATATATGCTCCTCGAAGTCCTTGATTTCTTTCTCGATACGGCTTTGTTCGCGTTGAAGGGCTTTTTTGGAGTCGGCCTCTGATGGGAATCCTGCGGAGAAATCAGCAGAGAAGTCGGATGAGAAATCGGGATCAAGATTGCCTTCTCCAGAATCCTCTCCTAAAGAGGAGGAATTGTTGCCCTCTCCTTCAGAAGAAGACATGGCAGCAGCTGCCTGTGCTTCGTTGACCATCTGTGCGAGCGACTTGCCCTGCATGTTGGTGGTCATATAGATGTCACCCTTATATTTATTCGTATCAAAGAAATCTGCCATCGACATTGTGGCTGCATTGTTGTAGTTACTGGTCATCACCATGTTCTGGCTGAGGTAGGATTCGATATCTTCCATCTTTACCCAGAAGAGTGGTGACTTCTGAACGTCGGCACTCATACTTGGCGAGTTGAAATCAATGTAACCGTTAGAACGATGGAGCACTGGGCAAAGGGCAACCACACGTGAGTGATAGGTGGCGGTATGCTGATCGTAGTAGCTGCTTTCCTTGACGAAATAGCTGAGTACTTCGTTGGATGGCACATCGACAGGTTCCACCTTGATACTATTACCGTTCACCTCGAAAGGAATTTCATAACGCTCGAGCATATCCTTGAAGTGCATACGGTTTGATGCATTGAAGTTCTCAAGACCACTGGTGTCGTAGGTATATGCAGGAATCTTACCTGTGTTGAGCAGCTGGAACAGTAGGGTAAACAAATTTACACGGCCTTCCTGTGGCTCTACAGGGTAGTATAATGGTGCATTGGCATCCTTGGTGAGATCAAGCTCACGATAGATGTCACGACGCCACGCCACATCAGCAGGTACTTCGACGGCAGTTGGGAACATAATGCTTGCACGACTGACAGAAGGTGCTGTAGCTTGTGTTGTACGGGCTGTCTGACGAGTCACACCTGATGGCTGGGCTGTGGTTGGCCGAGTCGTAGTTGTAGTTGTGGTGCGAGTTGTCGTCGTTGTTGCTGGCCTGGTTGTCGTAGTAGTAGCAGGCCGAGTTGTCGTCGTTGTTGCTGGTCTGGTTGTCGTAGTAGTAGCAGGCCGAGCTGTTGTGGTTCCCTGCTGGGTATTTGACTGAGCGTTATTCTGTGTAACACGACTATTGGCCGGTTGTGCACTGGCAACAAGTGTGAGTGTGATGCAAAGAACTGTGATGATAATTCTCTTCATATTCTTATTGTATTGAACTATTTACTATTAATTCACGATGACTTCCATTGAACTCGGTAATGTGCGTTCGATGCCGTCTGGGCCGACAGCATGTACGCGTGAGATATAGAATCGTTTACCTCTGCTGAGTCGTCGAATCATGTCACGCTGGCGATCAGTGAAGTTAGTCGACTTAGATACCTCTGGGAGTACGTTGCCCATATTGTCGAAGAAAGTAGTTTCGAAACCTACGACACGGAACTGCACATCAAGCAGACCATCATCAATTGCTGCGCTGATACCTGTAGTGCTAAGCAAGGCCGCTTTACTGAAAGGCTGTCCGCCTTTGTAACGGATGCTATTGCCTTTATCGTCTTTATAGGCAATGTAAGCAGTCGGATCAGGTAGTTTGCGCACATGGAAGGTGAACTTACCCATCTCCTGTGAACGTCCTTGATTGTCAGCTGTTACGGTGATGACGACATCTTCACCAACTTTTGATGGAGTTGCAATATATTCTCCTTCGCCTTTCTTGGTAAGCGTACCACCGCTCATTGTCGCATTCACTTTATTCTTCGGTACTCCAGGTACGCTGACACTGATAGGGTTCTGATAACCTGCATAGAGCATATTCATTAATGTTGCCGAAACGGTTGCTGCGGGTTCAACAACTGTGTAAGGCTGGCTGAAATCGCGACGAATTTCCTCACCATTACCATTCCGCATGATGAGATAGCCACGAAGGGTGAAATCGCCTGTTGAGTTGCAAACAGTCTCATAGTGTCCGCTTCCTGACTTCAGCAGGGTGTTACCAATATAGATCTCAGGGCGAGCTGTGGTATCGACTGCTGCCATGATGATATCGGCAGAGAATCGTCCGCCTTGAACCACCGTCTGAGCATTTGGAATGACGAATGCGCTGATTTCGTTTACACGTACGTCCTTGATGTCGATATTGGCCACGAGTTGATGAAGAATCTCACCTTCAGCACTGCGTACATCATTCTGTAACTTCGTAAGCAGGGTGACTGCAGCGATGACAGGCGTGTTCTCGAACATGTATTCTTGCCAGTTCTTACCTAGTACCTTTGCCTTTGTAGGAACTGTAGTAGAGAGGTTGTCGGAGATGATTTTGCGCATTTGGTCATCGTTGACCATCTTCGTGATAGCTTCACGATATTGGTTGATAGCCTTGAGGAGCTCGCCTCCACGTCCGATACCTGGTGCAAGCATCACATGTGTAGCAGCTTCCAGGTTCTCTCTATTCTTGATATTGAGGATGTCGCCTTCTTTTCCATCAGCCTCGCGTACAATCTTCCATTTCAGGTCTTCTGCCAGAGAATAGAGCGAGTCGGACATGTTGCGCACGTTCTGCGCTTTATTGTACCACTCCTTCGTCTTCTCTGGGTTCTTCTCCATTGCTTCGTCGAGGGTCTTATAGATTGCTGCGTTTTGGGATGATTCATTCTCTTTGGAGCGGTTGAGTCCTTCATCAACCAAAGAGAAACCATTGAGTACATCTGAGCTGACGTTCAATGCAAGCATGGCCATCAGCACAAGGTACATCAGGTTGATCATCTTCTGACGTGGCGACAGTTTTCTTTTCTTTATTGCCATTGTTTTACCTTAACGTTAAGCTTAACTATTTATTCCCCTTTGACGGTCATGTTCACTTTTAGGGCTTCAACCATACGGGCATATACCTGATTGAGTTCTTCAAGCTGGCTTGCCAGACGTCGGGTTTGCTCATTGACCTCATCAATAGATGCGCTTTGAGCGCTGACGCTACGCAGCTGCATCTCGTAGAAGCGGTTGATGCCTGTAAGGGTGCGGTTCATGTTCTCCATTTCCTCAGAGTCACGTGTAAGACGTGCTGATTGCTCTGCAACCTTCTTCAGGATGTCTGTCAGCTCGTTCAACTGGTCAACATATGTCTGTGTTGCTTCTTGCATCTCTGGGCACATACCTGCAAATTGAGGTGAAGTAACGATTGGAGATGAAGCAATGGCTCCTGCAAGCTGTGCGGGATCGATAGTCCCACCAACAGGAGCGGTTCCGCCAGCAGGAACATTTGCAAATTGGGTAGGATCGATTGGCTCTGCATTCTCAGTAGTGGCTCCGGCATGTGTTCCGGCAGGTATTCCGGTTGGTTGGCCACCACCACCGATGATGATGGTTCCGCCACTAGGCATACCACCTCCTACGATGACGGTTCCGCCGCCACCACTTGTTGCAGCAGGTTCTCCTCCTTCTACAACGACGGATTCTCCACTACCACCTGTAGCACCAGGCAAACCGCCTCCTACGATAAAGGTTCCGCCGCCTCCACCTGCAACTGCTGGTTCTCCACTAGTTTCAACTTTCTTTGGTGTATTATCAACGTCGTAAGGACGTTCGAATCCTGCGAGAAAGAACACAATCACCTCAGTACCCATACCGAGGAAAAGCATAAAGTCGGCACCATCGATGTGTGTAATTTTGAATAGTGCTCCGAGGATTACGATGGATGCACCCCAACTATATGCGTAGTTCAGAAACATCTGACCTGGTTTGCTGTCCATCCAACGTTGCAATTTTGCTATGATATTATTTCTTGCCATTTTCCTATCTGTTTTATGATTTGATGATGAAATATTTTCACCTTATTTCTTTTTTGATGATGTGCCTACCTGCGTGCGTACGCAACGGAATCCGACGAATGAACGTCCCACATTCTGATATTCTGACGTACGCCAAGCTGACTTAATGAAACTCTCAGGATCTTTCCATGAGCCACCACGTACGGATTTCTTTTTCAATGCATAGGGGTCTTCGCGAGCTGCATTGTATTTGAGGGTAGGATTAAGGTCGCTCATAGAGAGTACACCTGCTTCTGTATAGACGGTTGATGTCCATTCTGCTACATTACCAGCCATATCATACAATCCGTTGGAATTGGCAGAATAGATACCTACCTTTGATGTGATGATGTTTCCATCCATTGTGTAGTTACCTCTATCTGGTTTGAAGTTTGCATAATAGCAACCATTGTTACTCTTCACATCATCGTTCTCCCAAGGCAATTCATTACCTTCCTTGCCGCGTGCTGCGAATTCCCATTCTGCTTCAGTCGGGAGTCGATAACGCTGTACGAACTTCGCATTTCCACCCAGTCCTTTCATCAGGAAGTCTGTTCGCCAGTTGCAGAAAGCATTTGCCTGTTCCCAGTTTACACCTACTACAGGATATTCGTTGTAGTTAGGATGGCTGAAATAAAGGCGCATATATAATTCATTTTCAGCATTTTGGAAGTCGTTAACCCAGCAAGTGGTGTCAGGATAGATATTGATGATATAGGTATTGACGAAATCCCACATGCTTGACAGCGGACGTGTAAGGGTTTGACGAACAATACGGCCCTCATCGTCGATATATGCAGTATCCTTTGAAATCATGACGATTTCATCGGGATCGACCTCGATATCGGTATTGAGATTGCGCTCTTCTGGATTCAGGCGATACTTGCGTTGTGCAGCCAGCGCATAGTCGAATGTCTCATAACGATAGTTCATCTGGCTGGCATCCAACATCTTGGTGCCATCGAATGGATGGTAGGTGTATACACTTTCGAGCACACGCTCTTCATCTTCATCTGGATTGCGCCAGGGGAGTGCTTTTGCCCAATTGAGGTGTGGAGGAACAGGGTCACCGTTCTTGTCTTCCTCAATTCTGTATTCCTCGTAACCGGCATCTGCCAATCGTTCGCGAAGAATAGAATCGCGAACCCATAGCACGAATTGACGGTACTTGGAGTTGGTTACTTCTGTCTCGTCCATCCAGAAGGCATCTACAGAAATCTCTCGCTCAGGCATCTTCTTTCCCCACAAACTATCTGTATTATCCGTACCCATCTTCAATGAACCACGTTTGATAAGCACCATGCCGTAAGGGGCTGGTTCTGATATAGCCGAACCGCCAACACCTGTCACCTCACCACCAGCTGCATCTGCTGAGCCTCTTGAACTCATACATGAAACGATGATGACTGACAGCGCCAGAATGCCTACTGCTAATAATCCTTTTTTCATATATCCTCTGTTTGTTTTTATATTACTCAAATACTGTCATATTTTGTTTGTATCTTTTTTACAAGAACCGCGCACTTTTGTGCAGATTCTTTCCTTTTTTGAACAAATCAAGATTGGTTTTATAATTCAACACAATCTCATGCGTTCCATGATCTGCCCCAATACCTTGTGTGTACATCTGATAGGAGTATCCTAACTGAACTCCGTGGAAGTTTCCACCAATCATCGCTGTCACAGATATGCCAGGGCTGTATCCTACACCCGCAAAGAAGGTTCGCGAGTCGTATTCGTAGAGTGCTTTGCACTGAATATCCTCACGCCAAGACTGGAAATCAGTCTGCACCATTACAGCAGGTTGTAAAGATAATAACGTATTTTTTAGCTTAATATTGCCTCCAGACATAAAATAATATGTTCGCGAGATGTCAATTAAGTATTGTTCACCCATGTTGATGGAAGGTGCAGTAAGATGAATGGCTGACAATCCAGCCCAAATTTTTGGACTGTAATAATAGATACCGGCAGCTAAGTCAACAGCACTTCCTTTTGTGGAAGAAGTCGGGAACGCTGGGTCGCTATCAGCCCCATCCGACAAAATGATATTACCAGGATCAATCGTTTCGTTCATCATTGCTCCCTGCAGACCTATTGCGATTCTTCCTTTTTTCCCTAATTTCATGTTGAACGCATATTGGATTGCAAGCTTGGATGTCTTAAAGATGCCGATTTCATCGCTGAAAAGACTGAGTCCTGCTCCATGACGTGGACCAAAGAAATAGATAGGCAAGTTGGCTCCTGCATACATAGTTTTAGGTGCCCCATCATACCCAACCATCTGCATGGAGTAGGCAATCGAAACATCAAGCAAACCATCGGTACCTGATACGGCAGGGTTATAATATGCACGAAGGGTTGTGAAGTCGGTAAACTGCACATCCCACTGAGCATGTACTTTCTGCACCATTGCATACAGCACTGCTATGACAATTATAAACTTTCTGCCCATTATAACTCTATTAACTCAATTTTGTCGTTTTTATTGCCTTCTTAAGCGTTTTTATTTAATTCTGGGTATGATATTCGGGTATGATACATGATTTTTAGTTTTTCCTTCATCACCTCTTTGGCATCTGCTATATCCTTGAACGTGATAGGGCATAGTTTGAAATAACCTTCACTTACCTGAGTATCCACAATAGAATCTACTCGTTCACTAATGGATTCCTCTGTATATTCTGTGAGACTACGAGATGCTGCCTCCACTGAATCAGCCATCATCAGGATGGCCTCTTCTTTCGTTCGTGGATTAGGTCCTGGATATTGGAACAGACTTTCATCAACCTCCTCATTAGGATGTTCGTTTTTATAGGTAATCAGGAAATACTTGGTCTTTCCTAATCCGTGATGCGTTTTGATAAATCCCTTGATTTGTTCAGGAAGATTGTATTTGTCTGCTAATGCTAGTCCTGCGTTGACATGTGACACAATTACTTCAGCGCTCTTGGTTGAACTAAGATGTTTGTGTGGATTGCCTCCTGCTTGGTTTTCAGTAAAGAATACAGGTCGTTCCATCTTTCCAATGTCATGATACAATGCACCTGTACGAACCAATTGTGACTTGGCTCCAATGCGTTTCGCCACTTCTGATGCCAGATTTGCTACTTGCATCGAGTGTTGGAAGGTACCTGGTGCCTCTTCTGACATTTTTTGAAGCAGTGGGTGGTTGATGTTCGATAATTCGACCAATGTCACATCGCTCACAAATCCAAATGTCTTCTCCATCACCCAAAGGAAAGGATAAGTAAAGAGAAGTAACAATCCATTGACTCCGAAATATAGGTAGATTCTGCGGTCCAAGTCACTGAGTTCTGCACCGATAGAGAATTCATAGGCAGTATAAGCCAGTGTATAGGTTAGTGTCGCCATGATGGCGGTCTGTACAATCTGTGAGCGTTGGGTCAACTCTCGTAAACTGATAATTACTACGGCGCCTGCAATCAATTGGAATAGGATGAATTCGTATGGACTACTCAGTGAGAGTGATATCAACAAAACAGTTCCTAAATGGAAAAAGAAAGCGGTTCGGGAATCCATAAACACGCGTACGATGATGGGTACCATACAGCATGGAATCACGAAGACGTGAAAGAGATGGCGTGATACTAATATGTATGCCATCACACAAAAAAATACGACGATGGAAAAAAGGAGGATGGCACTACGTGGTTTTTCTATGTAATCTGCACGGAATACTGACAGATAGCCCATGAGTAACAGGAAAATCCCCAGAACCATTCCGATTTGTCCCCAAAGTAAGATGCCTGAACGGCCTGTTTCTTCGGCACGTTGATTGATGACGGTCTCGTATGACTTCAGTTTCAAGTAAATCTCGGGAGTCACCACGTCGCCTCTGTCCACAATCTTTTCGTTGACCCTCACAAATCCTAAGCTTGAATTCATCGATTCATAGGCTGCTTGCAGTTCTTCCTCCGATTTCATCGGTTCGTATATCAGGTTTTCTGCCAATAGCGTGTAGATGTTGAGTGTTCTGATATCCCGATTTGTGAATCCTGTTTTATTGTGCGACACGATAAATTGGTAGGCTTCGTGTAACGACAAGACACGATCAAATGGCACGATTTTCGCTTCATTGCCCTGAATAATACGGATATAGCTGGTTCCCAAGTTTTGCAAACTGTCGTAGGTGGTGCCGAGCATCACTCCTTTCTTGTATACACTGTCAAGTAGCGTCACCACATAATTCTTCAATTCTCCGTCTGCGTCCAGCAGTTTCAGTCGCTCCTTCACATTCGATTCCAGTTGCATGTTTCTTGTGAAGTACGGCATGAAAGAGCGGGCCAAACTGTCGCGTTTCATGCCTAAGGTGGAGTCACTCATCTGGATATTGAACTTCTGGGTGGATATCATCGTGCCATAATGCCAAGGCTGACCTAATTCATAAGAATAGTTGAACTCGCCTAATCGAGGCAAGCAATACACAACAATTGTGGTTGCCACTGCTATGATGGCAATCTTCAGCAGCATTAGATTCATCGCATGATCTTTCTGCTGTTGCAATTTTGTACGTGCTTTCCTATTCTGCTTAAATTTCATGTCAAATGTTGTTTTCTCATGCAAATGTACGAAATAAATCTGATTTTCGACATAAAAAATCTAAGATAAGGTGTTGATATGCGTTTTTTTTTCTTCAAAACGCCTGAGTTATCATTTAAAAGTGTTATCTTTGCGCTCGGATTTCAATAAAGAAGTCCCCAATAATTATTATACACATTATCAAATTCTAAGAAAGCAAATATGGCATCAGCAACAAATTCAGGCGGTTTAAAGTTCCGCCTAACCATTCTGAATTTCCTTGAGTTTGCAATATGGGGAGCATATCTGACCTGTATGTCACGCTATCTCATTACTGCCGGATTAGGAGACTACATTTCTTATTTCTATAGTGTGCAGGGCTTTGTGTCGCTGTTCATGCCCGCATTGATGGGTATAGTGGCAGACCGCTGGATTCAGGCACAGAAAACACTCTCTTTGTGTCAGTTCATCGCAGGTATTACCATGTGTGCAGTTGCATTTTATGGTAACAGTGCCGGGGCAAATGCCGATTTCAGTATTCTCTTCTCGCTTTATACCCTGAGTGTCGCTTTCTATATGCCGACCATTGCATTAACCAATAGTGTGGCTTATGCTGCCTTGGAAGGTGTAGGTGAAGATACTGTGAAGGCATTCCCGCCTATCCGTGTATGGGGAACGATTGGTTTCATCATTTCCATGCTTTGTGTTGATTGGACCGGATTACAAGATAAGCCTTGGCAATTTGCAGTTTCTGGTGGACTCAGCATCATTATGGCCTTCTATGCCTTGACGATGCCAGCCTGTCCGACCAATCAGGGAGGAGAGAAGAAGTCATTGGTCGATGCCTTGGGTCTGCGTGCCTTTACCCTGTTTAAGCAGAAGAAGATGGCCATCTTTTTCATTTTCTCGATGTTGTTAGGATCTGCGTTGCAGATTACGAATGGCTATGCCAATCCTTTCATTGCCTCATTTGGTGCTGAAGAGGCATTTGCCAATACCTTTGGCGTACAACATGCAAACACGCTGATTTCTCTTTCGCAAATATCTGAAACCCTTTGTATTTTGCTCATCCCGTTCTTCTTGAAGCGGTTTGGCATCAAGATAGTGATGCTCATGTCGATGTTTGCGTGGGTACTTCGCTTTGGTTTCTTTGCTATAGGCGATCCAGGCTTCCCTGGTGTCATTCTGCTCATACTTTCCATGATAGTATATGGTGTTGCTTTCGACTTCTTCAATATCAGCGGTTCTTTGTTTGTTGACCAAGAGACCGATCTGAATATCCGCAGCAGTGCACAAGGGTTGTTTATGATGATGACCAATGGTTTTGGTGCTTCCATCGGTATGCTGCTTGCGGGCGAAGTAGTAAATCATTTTACGCATGGCGAAGTGGTCAACGGTGAATTCTATACATTAGGTGATTGGAGTACCTGTTGGTACATCTTCGCTGGTTATGCTCTTGTCGTGGCCATTCTCTTTGCGATACTCTTTCAGTACAAACATAAGCGCGTGTAGCGTATATATAAGAAAAGCAAAGCCTCGCTGCCTTCTCAGACTGCGAGGCTTTTTGTGAGTTTATTCTCATTCTCACTTACCAAAAAGAAATTAAATATTTGTTTTTTTATTCGCTCATATACCGCCGTATTTTACAGCTATAGCAACTGACTGCATTATCGTGTTGCAGGTTTTTTGAATTCGCGACTGCAAAGATAGTAAAAAAATAATAGAGAGAATGCAAAAAGAAGTTTTTTTTAAAATGAGGGTGAGTTTTTTATCCAAAAGCCAAGGGAAGTGCTGAATTACTCCGTGTTTTTTTGTAATTTTGCACTCAAATTCAAAAATGAGTACGGATTATGGCACAGAAACCATCGATTCCTAAGGGAACACGCGACTTCTCACCTGTTGAGATGGCCAAGCGTAATTATATATTCAATACGATTAAAGAGGTGTATGCCCTCTATGGTTTTCAGCAAATAGAAACCCCAGCAATGGAAAATCTCTCGACGCTGATGGGTAAGTATGGTGAAGAGGGTGACAAGTTGTTGTTTAAGATACAAAACTCAGGCGATTATTTCAAAGGATTAACGGACGATGAACTCCTGAGTCGAAATGCCGCAAAACTGGCGAGTAAATTCTGCGAGAAAGGTCTGCGATATGATCTCACCGTTCCTTTTGCACGCTATGTGGTGATGCATCGTGAGGAATTGGCTTTGCCATTCAAGCGTTATCAGATACAGCCCGTGTGGCGTGCCGACCGTCCTCAGAAGGGGCGCTATCGTGAGTTCTATCAGTGTGATGCCGATGTTGTAGGTTCGGATTCCTTAATGAACGAAGTAGAATTGATGCAAATCATTGACACCGTGTTCACGAAGTTTGGTGTAAAGGTATGTATCAAAATCAACAATCGTAAGATTCTCTCGGGTATCGCAGAAATAATAGGTGAAGCCGATAAGATTGTCGATATTACGGTTGCAATCGATAAATTGGACAAAATAGGTATAGAAAATGTAAATGCAGAATTGGCAGAAGCTGGAATTTCTGCCCATTCCATCGAGAAATTGCAACCTATTATCAATCTTCAAGGCACAAATGAGGAGAAGTTGCAGACGATGCGTGAAGTACTAAAAGAGAGCGAAATCGGCTTGAAAGGAATTGAGGAGACGGCATATATTCTCAATACGTTGGCGTGTCTTGGTTTGAACAACGAAGTGGAACTCGACCTGACGCTTGCCAGAGGCCTTAACTACTACACAGGTGCCATCTTTGAGGTAAAGGCGCTTGATGTGCAAATTGGCAGTATCACAGGAGGTGGCCGTTACGATAATCTCACAGGTATCTTTGGTATGCCAGGACTTTCGGGTGTAGGTATTTCTTTTGGTGCTGACCGCATTTTCGATGTGTTGAATCAGCTCGACCTCTATCCAAAAGAAGCTGTCAATGCTACTCAAGTACTGTTCGTGAATTTTGGCGAGAAAGAAGCGCAATACAGCCTGCCAATCATTGCCAACCTACGCAAGGCGGGCATCAGGGCGGAAATATATCCCGATGCAGCCAAGATGAAGAAACAGATGAGTTATGCCAATGCGAAGGAAATCCCTTTCGTGGCAATTATCGGTGAGACGGAAATGAATGAAGGGAATGTGACCGTCAAAAATATGACCACAGGTGAACAACAGATGGTCAATAAGGAAGACATTACAGCGTTCCTCCTCAAGTAAAATATCCTTTGCCAAAATGATTCTTCAAATAATACAAAACGTAAACGGGCTGACAGTGTTGTCAACCCGTTTTTGTTTATAACCCAGTCTCCACGCCTGTTCCCTTCCCTTGAGGGGGCATTGCGTTATCGTAGCGATGCTTGCGACGACGGAAGGTTTATCTTCCCAAAAGAGGCACGACGTGCTTAAGGGAGGGGGCTGTGAGGAAGGGAGGGGACATGAAGGGAAGTCGAAGGTCAAAGGTCACCATTTTACATTGTACCATTGTACATTATACATTATACATTATACAATTTAGTTCTGGTCCGTTCCGCCTCCAGAAGCCTGTGCAGTGATGGTGAACCAAACGGTGCCGCCACGGTAAACCACGAGGCTGTGGCCGGCTTCCACGTTCAGACCAGTGAATGCGGCACCATTGGCATCGTGGCTGGTGGGATTGATAGCATCGCCTGTACCGTCCACCTTGGCAGTGAAGATCACTTCGTCAAGGTTGGTGCCGCTGATGGCTACGGATGCGACAGGAGCCGTTGCCGTCACGCTTCCGCCCGCAATGCTCTGGCTGACACCGTTGATTGTTGCCATGGTATTGAAGGTGGGATCGCCGGGTGTCACTCCACCGCTGCCTCCACTTGGAGTGATGTCACCAGTGGCGCCGGTGCCCCCTCCGCCTGCATTGTTAAGGTAGAACTCAGACTCCATGTCAATGCCCGATGTCACATAGCTATTCTCGATAGCCTGAGCCAGGTTTCATGGGATGAGTGAACATATGTAGAGAGTATTAGAGGACATTTCTGACTACAAGATAAACGATTAACAGACGATCCCATGGTCGATGCGACCGTAATGGGCTTCCCATGTAGATAGGAGAGCAGGCTGCTATAGCAATGCAACAAAAACATTACCCCATCATTTCCATCAGTTTCTCCATTCCACTCTTAGTCAGTTCCAACCGCAATTCGCATCCATTAGCAGATAGCAGGATGCAGGTGTGTTGCTGGTGGTTCAGTCGATAAACCCTTTGCAAGTTGACGATGGTGCTTCGGTCAACTCTGGCAAAAGTGTTTGCAGGCAGTCGTTGTTCCAACGTCATTAGGCTTTCCAGTATCAAGTCCTGACCATGAAAGGTGCAGATGTTGGCATAGTTGCCGTCGGCTTTCATGTAGGCTATGTCATCGACAGCAACGAATATCTTCCCATTCACCGATTTGAGGCTCAAGTTCTCGGGCAAGGAGGACGTTGCGGTCGTTTCGACCACGGCTCTGTCTGCGGCTTTGGCTATGGCGTGGGCCAGCTCGCCCTTGTCGATGGGCTTCAGCAGATAATCTACGGCAGAGAGTTTGATGGCACTCATCAGGTATTTGCGATCGCTATAGGCCGTGGTGAAAATGACGTAAGGCAGCGGTATTGTTTGCTTCAGTTCTTCGAGCAGCTGTATGGAGTCGCATCCTTGCAGCTGGATGTCAAGGAAGAGTAGGTCAGGGCGGTGGCGCAGGATGCTCATGCGCGCACTGTCATAGTTATCGCAGGCGTCCACCACCTCCACAGAATGGCGGAAGTCTTCCAGTTTTGCTAACAGTGACAGTCGCGGAAGTCGCTCGTCCTCTACTACAATAGCTTTCAGTTTTCTCATATTCTCATTCAACTTAATATTTAAAGTCCACGGGCACCCATGTCTCGAAGCAGGTGCCGGCTGGGTGTCCCTCGCTGTCGGTGAGGTCGGTCACATGCTGCTGTATATGATGTTTGTTCGTGCGGTTGTAGAGTTCTATCTGCTGGCTGATGATTTTCAGTCCCTGCTTGGTTGAGGCACTTCCTAAATGTGCTGCTTCTGAACGTCCTACACCGTCATCGCTTACACTAACCAGCACACCGTCTATACCTTCGCGCTGTTCTCGGCTAATGGTTACCGTCACATGGCCTATGCCCGTCTTGTTGGCTATGCCGTGTTTCACTGCGTTCTGGCAGTAGGTGTGCAGTAGCATCGTGGGCAGCATCACTTTCTGGTCAACACCGTGAGCTACCTTGATGTCGTATTGTAACCGCTCGCCGTAGCGCAACTGCTCTAGTTCCAGATAGGCGCGCACATAGTCCACCTCGTCGGTCACTGAGCGTGACGGACGGTCGATGTCCAACAGGGTCTGGTTGGTAAAGTCGGAGTAGAGTTTCAGGTAGTGTGTGGCCTCATCGGTGGAGAGGTTCGACACGAAATACTCTATACTGGCCAGCACATTGGAGTGGAAATGGGGTATGGCCTTCAGGCGGACGGCACTCAGTTGCAACTCTTTCTTCTCTTTCTCGTCTTCCAGCTGTTCCATCTTTTTACGGGCGCTTCGCTGTTCAAACCGCCTTGCCAACCACCACACGACAAAAGCCAGCAATAGCATAGCTACAAGCCATACAAACCACTGCTGCCACCACGGGCGTGGGGCTACCACGATGGCCGGTTCTTGATTGTCCTTTAGCAGCAGGTCGGGTCGGAACGACACCATCTCCTCCAAGCCTGCCAACCACACTGTGCCGTCATCTGTCTCGGTCATCATGGCCATCAGCGGTTCGATCATTGTAAAACCGTTCCGTGCATCGAACCAGTGTATGTCCGATGCCTTGCAATTATCGTCGAAGCGTGCCACCATCAGCCCGTCGATGGCCGCAACTACTAGATAGCCGCGTGTGGATATATGTACAGAGCGTATCTCATGTCCTTTGAGCGTAGGCAGTGCCTCGGTCATGGCGCGTATATCTCCATTGTGGATGGCGAACAGCGAGTCACCCAGGGCGAAGCAGATGTGCCCCCTTCCGTCGGTGGCCATCGTGGTGACAACGAGTGTGGTAGGCGTGCTTTTTACCTGCTCTATGCTCACCTTGCCATCGTTGATGCCCGACAGCCGGCACAGTCCTGGCGTACAGCCCACCCACAGGTTGCCCTGCCCGTCGTCTGCGGCACACCACGGGCGTACAGTCTCGGTGGTCAGTGTGTCTAAATACCCGGTAATGGTATTGTACGACAGCACACAGCCACGAGTGCCGATGATGAGGCGGTCTTGGTAGCGGCTCACAAACTGGTATTTGTCGTAGGGCAGTCTAAGCCACTCCACGCTGTTGCCCGATATTTCAGCCACGTCGCCATTGCCTGCCATATATACCTTGCCATCGATGACGGCGGTGCTTGGGGCGTAATAGTTATCTTTGTCCTCGACCAGTAGTCGTCCGTCGGCTATCACCTTGCCGTTGAGTGTGCCCATCATCATCCGTCCGTCATTGAAGGCTATTGCCCTTACGATGTCGTTCTCATCCGTCAGCCTGTGGTTGACGAAGTTGCAGTGGAAGAAACAGTAGGCACCCTGATAGGTGGCTGCCCACAGACGGTTCCACTTGTCGATGAAAAGGTCCTTAATCATGTTGAAGCCCGTGGCAAGTTGCCGCCACAGACCTGCATCGTAAATCCAAATGGTGTGCGAGTCGGCAACGATGAGTTGTCTTTGCCTGTTCTGGCGCACAATCAGACCATAGTCCGGGGCATTGAAGGGATGTTCACTCAACAGAGAAATACCATCGCGGTCCACTCGATAGAGACCGTCGGCTGCCAATGCTAAAAGGCCATCGGCAGTACGAATGAAAGAGAATATATCGGTTTTATCGGTTATCTTCACCGCCACATGTCCCTCTTGCAGGCGATAGCCCCCCTGCAGTGTGGGCACATAGAGTAACGTCGAGTCCAGGTACATCTTGCGGTCGGGTGTCATCTCGTCCAGTAGTGGCGAGGTCATCACCTGCTTCATACCCGTCTCAGTCACCTGACATAGTCGGCGGTTCTGCTCTTGCCTGTCCTCAAGCAGTACATAGCCAGTAGGCAGGTCGGCAGCATTGAAATTGTTCAGCAGGAAGTTTCCTTCTGGGTCAATAGGCTCTTTCGTCACATTGTCACCGCTGATGCTCCACTGACGCACAAAGCCCATAGCCCTTACCTGCCCGTCGATTTCCTGAAAGCCCACGATGTTCTCACGCTGACCACGCAGGAAGGGGGTCAGCGTCAGGCCGTCGTAGCGCACGAAGCCCGACAGCGTACCTATATATATGTATCCACGCGAGTCCTGCCACACCTTCTCAGTCTGCATCTGCGACAGGCCGTCAAGCGTTGTGAAGCGGCGATAACTCAGATTGTGTGTCAGCAGTCCGTCGGCTGAATGACAGTACGAGACGGCACAAAGCAGGGCCGTCAAGAAAAAAGTCCTCTTGCTCATCGGCTGCAAAGTTACATATTTTCTTCCAAACCACAATCACTTTTTTTGCTCTTCCCTTCACTTTTTCGCCTTTCGTCACGCCATGCGCCCCTTTCGTCACTCCCAGCCCTTGTTTCGTCAAAACATGGTCTATGCAGACTCCACGTCTCGAAGATTCTTCGTAAATTTGCCGATAAAACAGCATGTCATCACTAATAAAAACCGTAACGATTATGAAGAAACAAAATCACAAATCATTCCCGGCACGAACGGCAACGCTGCTCTTTGCTGCCTTATTAGCCCACCTGTCGACGTGGGGACAAAACAGTGTCTCTACCATTACAACATCAGAAAACATCACTAAGAAATCCACTGTCTATGCTGGTGAAGTCGTGGTGGATGGCGTGACGATGACTAAATACCTGTTTTCGGACAATATGAGCCGAAAAGAGGATGTCATCACCAACCTGCTCAGTGGTCTGCAAGGCATGACCGACGGCAGCTACGCCACGCTGCTCTTCGGCACAGAGGCTGATGCGGAGGCCACTGGTCTGGCGCTCTGCTCTGACCCCGAGCTTATCGCAGCAATGGACAAGAACTGGAGCAGCGCCCAGTATGTAGGAACGCTGTACTACGCGGGCAAAACGGTCTTGTCCGAAATCAACTCAAATCTCTATGACATTGACGAAGGTTTCAAAGCGGCGCTTGATGTCCAAACGGCTGCAAGGGCAGAAAACATCGAAAATCTTGCCGATGTGAAAAAATGCATTGTCACCCATCTCGATTCAAGAACTGTGACCGACGTGTGGTACAACATTATCAACGGCTCAACCGTCAGACACTACGACACAAACGTCATTTATGATTCGGAAGCGACCACGGTGATTTACACGAGGGTTGAACTTGAGACGCTGCAAGAAACGAAAAAGGAGTTTATTGACCTCGGCCTGCCCAGCGGCACGCTGTGGGCGACGTGCAATGTGGGAGCCAGCAACCCGCACGACACGGGTCTCTTCTTTGCCTGGGGCGACACAGAAGGACACGGCAGCGACCCCTCCGACGGCTATCTGTTCAGCTGGGAGAACTACAAATGGGCAGAGGTGGCTGGCGAAGACACCTGGTTCACCAAATACTGCACCGACAGCAGCCGGGGCAAAGATGGCTTCACCGACGGCAAGGATGAGCTTGACCCGGAGGATGATGCTGCCTACGTCAACTGGGGCAGTCAGTGGCGTATGCCGAGCAAGCAGCAGCTGGACGAGCTGAAGGAACAATGTACGTGGACTCAGACCACCCTGCAGGAGGTCAATGGCTACGAGGTGACAGGCCCCAACGGCAACACCATCTTCCTGCCCACCACGGGCTGGCGTATCGACGACATGCTGCTCGACGGCGGAGCCTACTGGTCGCGCACCACCAATCCGGAGAGTGATGGCGGTGCCTACTACCTCGGCTGGGACGACTGGGGATGGTACGAATATGGCGGACGCCTCGACGGCCAGTGCATTCGTCCGGTGTTCAATGACGAGACAGTGACGCTCATCAGCGACAAAGAGGGCAGCTACCGTTCAACGCTCGACAGCGACAACAGCATCTACGACTTGACAGGCCGCAAAATCGATAATCGAAAATCCGCAAATCGTAAATTGCCCAAGGGCATCTATGTGAAGAATGGCAAGAAAGTCGCTGTTAAATGAGACTCCCATCACCCAACACCCATCACCCAACATCTTATAGTTATGTCTATCAAAAAAACAACCCTTACCCTGTTCGCACTCTTGGCAATCGCCACAGAGAGCATGGCTCAAGTAGCAATCAACGAGGAGAACTTTCCCGATGCAAACTTCCGTAACTTCCTATTGAAAAAACCGTTCGGCGCTGACGGTGTACTGACATCTGACGAAATAGCCAACGAATTATACATGGAAGTTTACGAAAAGGGCATCACCAACCTGAAAGGTATCGAACACTTCACGGCACTGCTGGAGTTAGACTGTTCACACAACCAGCTGACAGAGCTTGATGTGTCGAAGAACACACGACTAAAGGAACTCTACTGCGAAGGCAACCAAATCAGGGGTGCACAAATGGATGCCCTCATCGCCAGTCTGCCCGTCAAAGAAGAAAAAGGATTTGATTTTGGTGTCAGAAATGAAGGGATGCCTATTGCCGACGACAACGACATCACCATGGCACAGGTGGCGGCAGCCAAGGCGAAAGGCTGGATACCACAGGCTTGGGACAACGTAGATGAAAACTATTACAACTATGCCGGCAGCGATGCGGCATCAATGGGTATCGTTATCAACTCCACCAATTTCCCCGACTACTATTTCCGTCGTTACCTGCTTGGCGAAGACTTCGGAGAGGACTGTGTGCTGACATCGGAAGAGGCAGCCAACGCCACAGAGTTGTTTATGGTCTTTGAGTTTATCTGTGACTTGACGGGTATTGAGTATTTTACGGCACTGAAGGAACTAGACGTCAGTCAAAACGGTCTTAAATCTTTAGACCTGTCGAAGAATACGGCTTTGGAGGAGCTGGATTGCTCTGATAATGGTTTGGTATCGCTGATTCTTCCTAACAGCAGCACCCTTGTCTCATTAGACTGCAGCGAGAATGGACTGACTGCCCTGACCATTCCTGCTCAGTTGAAATTGCAATCGCTGGACTGTTCTGACAATGAAGCTATGACGATGCTTGACTTATCGGCATGTACAACTCTGGAAGATCTTGATTGCTCTAACACAAATATTTCATCACTCGACCTTTCGGCATGTAAGGCACTGGAAGACCTCCAATGTTCCGAAACAAAGCTGACATCGCTGTCGCTGGTAAATAATACGGCACTGACCTATTTGTACTGTAACGACATAGGGCTGACATCAATCGATTTGTCGAAGAGCGCAGCATTGAAAGATTTAAAATGCTCAGGCAACAAGTTGACATCGCTCGACCTTTCGGCATGTGTCGTACTGAGATGGCTGGAATGCGAGAACAACCTGCTGACAACCCTCGACTTTACCAACAACACCCAAATATACAATATATATTGCGGACTCAATCAGATCAAGGGCGAGCAGATGGATGCACTCATTGCCAGCTTGACAGACGACGGAAAGCTCTATGCGATGTATCTTGATAACCCCGAAGAAGGTAACGACATCACGAAGGAGCAGATAGCCGATGCTGACGATAAAGAGTGGACGGTATATGCCCACACGGAAGCCAACGGATGGATGGAATATCAGGGTGAGACAGGAATGCCTATTGACCAAGCGCATTTCCCTGACTACTATTTCAGAAACATCTTGAAATCTTGGTACTTTGGAAGAGACGGTTTCCTGAGTGATTCGGAAATAGCCAACCTGACTTCTTTCAGCGTTCACTACAACAGCTATATCGAGTCACTGAAAGGCATTGAATACTTTACTGAACTGGAAACGCTTGAATGTTACTATCTCGACCAACTGACCAAGCTTGATTTGTCTGCCAACACCAAACTGAAACAACTTGACTGCAGCAATGACGGTCTCACCTCTCTCATCGTTTCAAATGCCGCCACCGACTTTGCTCGGATTTCGTGTTATAACAACCAAATCAAAGGTGCGCAGATGACGGCACTTGTGGAGAGCCTGCCTACCGTTGAATACGGAGAATTACAGGTAATCAACATCGCCTATGCTGGAAAAGAAGGCAATATCATCGACACCAATCAGGTGGATATAGCCAAGGCCAAAGGGTGGAAAGCTTTGGCCAGTACCAATACAGGATGGATAGAATATGAAGGTAGCGAGCCTGCTGCCATTCTATCTGTGATAGGTGAAGAGGGCGTGAAGTCTGATAGTTATTATACCATAGACGGGCGACACATCACAGGAAAGCCGACACAGCGTGGATTGTATATAAATAATGGCAAAAAAATACTTATCAAATAAGGGAAACCAATTTTTCCCCTTTCGTCACTCCCAGCCCTTGTTTCGTCAAAACATGGTCTATGCAGACTCCACGTCTCGAAGATTCTTCGTAACTTTGCCGATAAAACAGCATATCATCACTAATAAAAACCGTAACTATTATGAAGAAACAAAATCACAAATCATTCCCAGCACGAACGGCAACGCTGCTCTTTGCTGCCTTATTAGCCCACCTGTCGACGTGGGGACAAAACAGTGTCTCTACCATTACAACCTCAGAAAACATCACTAAGAAATCCACTGTCTATGCTGGTGAAGTCGTGGTGGATGGCGTGACGATGACTAAATACCTGTTTTCGGACAATATGAGCCGAAAAGAGGATGTCATCACCAACCTGCTCAGTGGTCTGCAAGGCATGACCGACGGCAGCTACGCCACGCTGCTCTTCGGCACAGAGGCTGATGCGGAGGCCACTGGTCTGGCGCTCTGCTCTGACCCCGAGCTTATCGCAGCAATGGACAAGAACTGGAGCAGCGCCCAGTATGTAGGAATGCTGTACTACGCGGGCAAAACAGTCTTGTCCGAAATCAACTCAAATCTCTATGACATTGACGAAGGTTTCAAAGCGGCGCTTGATGTCCAAACGACTGCAAGGGCAGAAAACATCGAAAATCTTGCCGATGTGAAAAAATGCATTGTCACCCATCTCGATTCAAGAACTGTGACCGACGTGTGGTACAACATTATTGACGGCTCGACCGTCAGACACTCCGACATAAACGTCATTTATGATTCGGAAGCGACCACGGTGATTTACACGAGGGTTGAACTTGAATCACCGTCGATGGCTTCCACGCCGCTCACCATTGAGGCGACCAGCGAAGGCGATATCACCTTCTCAATTACTTATTCCTACGACCACCCCGTGGTATTGACGCCTATCGAATATCAGGTAAATGGAGGCAGCTGGACTACTTACTCGTCATGGCCGGCAGATGCAGCGGGAATCACCAGCAGCACCGGCAACTGGCCAGTCACTTTTGGCGATGGCATCCATGTTAACGCAGGCGACAAAGTAGCTTTCCGTGGCACCAATGCTTCATATCACGGCAATGGCAATGGTTATGAATGTCATATCACCAGCACTGCCGATGGGTATGTCTATGGCAATGTGATGAGCCTGATAGATGCCGACAACTATGCTACCTTAAAGACACTCACGGGTGATTGGAACTTTGGATACCTCTTCTGTGCTGGCTATAACGATGAATATGCACCAATAACCAATACCACTATCAAGAGTCATCCTGAAAACGACTTGGTGCTGCCAGCCACGACCATTACTCCCGCATGTTATTTTGGCATGTTTGCAGGATGTTTGGGACTTACCCGTGCACCCGAATTGCCCGCTACCACGTTGGAGGCACAGTGCTATGCAGAAATGTTCCGTGCCACAGGACTGACGGCGGCACCTGAATTGCCTGCTACGGAGATGCGCCCCGATTATTACAATAGCCCAGATGACTATTCCTTTGGAACCATGGACTGCTACATGCAGATGTTCCAGGACTGCACAAGCCTAACTGAGGCTCCTGAACTACCTGCCACCACACTTGCACATGGTGTCTATCAAAATATGTTCCAAGGATGTACCAGCCTTCAAAAGGCTCCCGTCCTGCCAGCTGCGAAAGTCGCTGATGGAGCGTACTACCGGATGTTCTATGGCTGCACATCTCTTAACTACGTGAAGTGCCTCGCCACCGACATCGGCGAAGAATGGGCGGTAGAAGAGTGGGTTGGTAATGTTTCCTCCACAGGCACCTTTGTCAAAACCTACGGAATGACCTCGTGGCAGACGGGTGACAGCGGCATACCTGCCGGCTGGACGGTTAATGAGTCAGTGACTCTCAACAGCGACGATGAGGGTAATTACTGGGCAACATTCTATAGCGATGCATCTTATACCGCAGACGAGAACACTACCGTCTATACGGCAAAGGTTAGTGGTGACCAGTCGAAAGTGGAACTGACCGAAGTTGACGACAAGACCATCCCTGCGGGCAATGCTGTGGTGCTGAAATCCACTGCCACTACTGCCACTATGACACAAGCCGAAGGTGCATCAGGTACTCTTGCTGACAATGACCTGCAAGGTTCACCTTCCGATATCGCGACACCTGCCAATACCTATATGCTGGTGAAGGGCAGCAGCGGCGTGGGCTTCTATCATTGGACCGAAGCTAACATCCCTGCCTGCCGAGGTTATCTCACGCTCAATAGTACTGCAGCAGCCCGTGCATTCCTGTGCATAGGAACTAACGATGGCAGCACTACAGCTATCGCCAGAGTAAGGCAAGTGAATGAGGACAATGGCAGCATCTATGACCTGACAGGTCGCCGACTGACGACAACACCTAGTCATGGTATCTATGTGAAGAATGGCAAGAAGGTCGTGATTAAGTGAGAATAAAGCAGAACTCGAACAAAGTTCCAGTTTATTGTAGAATGACAACAAGAAATCGATTATGAAGAATTCCATCATCATGATAGCAGACAATCACCGACGGGCATACAAGTCACCGTCGATGGCAGTTTACCAGATGAACATGCAGCATACTTTGCTTTCAGTTTCTGGCGAGGAAAAAACAATGGAAATTTTCGATGACAATGAGGAGGAATGGCCCGTTGACCCGAACACCAACCTGCCTTTCTCTCCGTGGTAAATATGCGCCGCTAATCCGCTAGGACGGCATCAACCAATTCGTCTGTATCATCACATACATGGACATCGGAAAAGGAAAACACCGAAGTTTCTTAGGGCTGGTAACGATGGTGCGAATTGTTATTGGTGGGATACCTCAACACGGACATTTTCTTCAACATGCTCGATGCAGACATGAAACTGATGCTTGAAGCAGTTGCAGAATCACCTCCCACTGATATGGAGGACTTATCACAAACAGAAAAGCATCCCAACTCCTGTGTTATCAAGAGTTGGGATGACGATTTCTATGTTTTTATTTAGCGCACAGAAATTATTTCTCAAACAACTTCAAGTCGATGCAGTCGCCCATCACTTTATAGCCGTCTGCATTAGGATGCAACCAGTCGTTTTCGAAGAGGAAGGCAGGATTGAGACGATCAGGCTGCTGAGGATCGCGTGTAGCAGCATCAAAATCAATCACACCGTCGTATTCACCTGAAGTACGAATCCATTCGTTGACTTGCTGGCGCCCTTTCTCTCGCGATTCATTATAATAGTTATTGCCTTTGAACGGCATGATGGTGGCACCATAGATCTTAATGCCTTTCGCATGAGCTTTCTGAATCATGGCTTTGAAAGAGTCAATTAGTTGCTTGGCAGTTTCTTCACCATTCCATGAGCCTCCAATGTCGTTAACACCTTCAAAGACAATAGCATATTTCACACCTTCTTGATCAAGCACATCTCGCTCGAAACGGCTGTTGGCAGTAGGACCGAGACCACCACGAAGCACGCAGTTGCCGCCCAAGCCTAAATTGAGTACGCTGAGTCGTTTGGTTTTCTTGTTCTGCAGCAGACGTTTCGAGAGGTTATCTGTCCAGCGATTCTGATGATTCGTCGTGGTTCCCCGGCCATCGGTGATGGAGTTCCCGATGACTGCTATCGAACCGTACTTTTTACCCGCATTCACAATCAGGCTATTGATGTAGCACCAATGGGTTGTTTCCACAGCTTTACTGAAATCGTTGGTATTTCCTTCTGCGATGAACGAAGAGGTACGCGAGCCGGGATGGCCACTTACATCCGTCCTTGATGCTTTACCGAAATGAATGGTAATTGCCACGTCCATTCTGTCGGTCATGCGGAATTTAACAGGGTCTGAAACGATGATTTCGCCCGGTTTCATCGTGACTTGTCTTGAACCGTTGAACGTCAAGGCAGTGGTTGTTGACTCATCAATTGCAGGGCTTTCGCCTTGTGTCAGTGCTTTGGCTAACTCTACCCCGATAATCTCGGTTTCATCGGTATTATACTGATTTGAAAGCTTCAAAGAGACCATTTCGCCGCCAAATGATACTTCGACAATCTGTCGCAATGAGTTACCAGCAAGGTATGGGGTGGGTGGCAGGTTGTGTGGTTCTACCTTCTGAATGGCGGTTGTCCATGTTACAACAGGTTGTTTCTTGCTTTGTGCCGACATGCTCAAGATAGCCGACATGAGGATTGTTACAAATAAGACAATTTTTTTCATTTCGTAATGTTTTTTTATGATTGACAGCGCAAAGTTAAACAAATTCAAGTACCTGACCAATTTTTTTTTCAATTAATCAAAACTTTGATACGTTTTGAGGGCAAAAAGCATGGTTTCTGGGGGTTATGTTACATAAATTCAAAACATTTATTCAAAAATAACAAGAGAAATTAGAAAAAACACCTATCTTTGCAGACAAAACTTATTAACATAGGAGTAAACATGTATTTATTAGGTTATGACATAGGTACTTCATCGGTGAAAGCTTCGCTGGTGAATATCGAGACAGGAGTGTGTGAAGCATCTACATTCTATCCTGAAACCGAAGCTCAAATCATTGCCAAGAAGGCTGGTTGGGCTGAGCAGGAACCAGAGGATTGGTGGAATAGTTTGCAGATGGCCACACGAGTATTGAAACAGCAGAATGCTGAGGCACTTGCCAACGTGAAAGCCATCGGTATCAGCTATCAGATGCACGGACTGGTATGTGTCGACAAAGACAAGAAGGCATTGCGTCCAAGTATCATCTGGTGCGATGGACGTGCAGTTCCTTATGGTAACAAGGCGTTCGAAGGTATTGGCAGTGAGCAATGTCTGAGCCATTTGCTCAACTCTCCAGGCAACTTCACCGCAGCAAAATTGGCTTGGGTGAAGGAAAACGAACCTGAGCTTTTCGCAAAGATTTACAAAATCATGCTTCCAGGCGATTTCATCGCAATGAAATTGAGTGGTGGTACGATTAATACGACCATTTCTGGTCTGTCGGAAGGTATGTTCTGGGACTTCAAGGAGAATTGTGTCAGCAAGGATGTGATGAAATTCTTTGGTTTCAGCGATGACATCATTCCTGAGATTGTTCCTACCTTTGCTGTTCAGTCCACAGTTTGCAAAGAGGTGGCAGATATACTCGGTATCGCTGAAGGTACTCCTATCGCTTATCGTGGTGGTGACCAGCCAAACAATGCATTGTCGCTCAATGTGATGAAACCAGGCGAGATTGCTGCTACAGGTGGTACATCTGGTGTGGTTTATGGTGTGTTAGGCGAAGTGAACTACGACAAACTCTCACGTGTGAACACATTTGCTCACGTCAATCACAACCAGCCCGATACACGTCTCGGTGTACTGCTCTGTATCAATGGTACAGGTATCCTCAATGCATGGATGCGTCGCAACGTGGCTCCAGAGGGCATCAGCTATTCTGGTATGAACGATTTGGCAGACGAAGTGCCCATCGGTAGCGAAGGTCTGAGCATCATCCCATTCGGTAATGGTGCAGAGCGTCTGTTGCAGAACCGTGAAATCGGTTGCAGCATTCATGGCCTGAACTTCAACATCCACAAGAAAGCACACTTGTTGCGTGCAGCACAGGAAGGTATCGTCTTTTCATTTGCCTATGGTATGGAAATCATGAAGCAGATGGGTATGGAAATCAAGACCATCAAGGCAGGCCACGCCAATATGTTCCTCAACCCTATGTTCCGTCGCACACTTGCATCGGTTACAGGTGCCAATATTGAGCTCTATGAGACCGATGGCGCAGCAGGTGCAGCTAAGGGTGCTGGTATCGGAGCAGGTATCTATAAGGACAGCGATGCTGCCTTTGCAACTTTGAAACATCATTCTACAGAAGTACCTGACACCGCTAATACAGCTGCATACATGGCTGCTTATGAGCGCTGGAAAGAGATTTTGGAGAAACAATAAACAAACAATACTAACTTTTTAATTTTAAACAACTTTTTAAACTATGGCAAAAGAATTTTTCCCTGGTATCCAGAAGATCCAGTTCGAAGGCAAGGACTCAAAGAATCCTATGGCTTTCCATTATTATGATGCAAACAAAGTAATCATGGGTAAGAAGATGAGCGACTGGCTCCGCTTCGCAATGGCTTGGTGGCACACTCTCTGTGCAGAAGGTGGCGACCAGTTCGGTGGTGGAACTAAGACTTTCCCATGGAACCAAGGTGCTAATGCACTCGAAATCGCAAAGAATAAGGCTGACGCTGGTTTCGAAATCATGGAGAAACTGGGCATCGACTATTTCTGCTTCCACGATGTTGACCTTGTTAGCGAAGGCGAATCAGTTGAAGAGTATGAGGCTAACATGAAGGCTATCGTTGCTTACCTGAAAGAGAAGATGGCAGCATCAGGCAAGAAGTTGCTTTGGTCAACTGCTAACGTATTCGGTAACAAGCGTTATATGAACGGTGCAAGCACCAACCCTGACTTCGACGTTGTAGCTCGCGCTATCGTTCAGATTAAGAATGCTATCGATGCAGGTATCGCTCTCGGTGCTGAGAACTATGTATTCTGGGGTGGTCGTGAAGGTTACATGAGCCTGTTGAACACAGACCAGAAGCGTGAGAAGGAGCACATGGCAACAATGCTTGGTATGGCTCGCGACTATGCACGTGCAAAGGGCTTCAAGGGTACATTCCTCATCGAGCCTAAGCCAATGGAGCCATCAAAGCACCAGTACGATGTTGACACAGAGACAGTTATCGGTTTCTTGAAAGCTCATGGTCTTGACAAGGACTTCAAGGTTAATATCGAGGTGAACCACGCTACACTCGCTGGTCACACATTCGAGCACGAACTTGCTTGTGCAGTTGATGCAGGTATGCTCGGTTCTATCGACGCTAACCGTGGTGACTATCAGAACGGATGGGATACCGACCAGTTCCCAATTGACAACTATGAGCTCACTCAGGCTTGGATGGAAATCATCCGCAACGGTGGTCTCGGCACTGGTGGTACTAACTTTGACGCAAAGACTCGTCGTAACTCTACTGACCTCGAGGATATCATCATCGCACACATCTCTGGTATGGATGCTATGGCTCGTGCTCTCGAGAGTGCAGCTAAGTTGCTCGAAGAATCTCCTTACTGCGAAATGAAGAAGCAGCGCTATGCTTCATTCGACAGCGGTATGGGTAAGCAGTTCGAAGAGGGTAAGCTCACATTCGAAGAGGTTTACGAATACGGTAAGAAGGTTGGCGAGCCTAAGTCAACTTCTGGCAAGCAGGAACTCTACGAAGCTATCGTAGCTATGTATGCATAATACTCCTGTTTCGTCATTCAAATCCCAGGATAATTAACCAAGGGTGCATCGGATATCCTGATGCGCCCTTTTTCTTTTCCTCCATTTAACATTTTACATTTAACATTCATAAGATAATGAAAAGAATTAGCTTAGCAATCGCAGTGTCGCTTTTTGCGATGATCACTTTTGCGCAAAACAACGATGTAACCAGTTTCTATGCAAAGAATACTGTGCTGAATTTCAACGATGGTAAGAGCATCGCTGGCGAAATGGAACAGCCAAAGAAGTTCGACCCTAACTTCCATATCTACCTCTGTTTCGGACAGTCTAACATGGAGGGTAACGCACGTATTGAGCCACAGGATCGTGAAGGTATCAATGCACGCTTCAAGATGATGGCTGCTACCGACTTTCCACGTACAGGACGTAAGATGGGGCAGTGGTATATTGCCGTTCCACCTCTCTGCCGTGAGAACAACGGTCTGACCCCAGCCGATTATTTCGGCCGCACAATGGTTGAGAAGACACCCGATAATATCACCATCGGTGTCATCAATGTAGCTATCGGAGGTTGTAGCATCGACCTCTTCGATCAGGACAAAAAGGATGCTTATCTTGTGAAGCAGGCCGATTGGTTGAAGAACTTCTGTAAGTCATACGACGACGACCCTTATAAGCGTCTGATTGATTGTGCAAAGATTGCACAGAAGTCGGGTGTCATCAAGGGTATCCTCCTTCATCAGGGATGTACCGACAATGGTCAGCGCGACTGGCCAGAGCGTGTAAAGGTCATTTATGAGCGTATGCTGAATGACCTCGGCCTTGAAGCTGAAGCTTGCCCTTTGCTCGTGGGCGAACTTGTTTCACAGCAAGATAATGGTACTTGTTCGCTTCACAACAGCGTCATTGCTACCATGCCACTCGTCATCCCTACAGCCTATGTAGTACCTTCACTCGGTTGTCCGGGCAACTTCGACAAACTTCATTTCACTGCCGAGGGTTATCGTGAAATCGGACGTCGCTATGCTGAGATCATGCTCAAGGCAGAAAAGTACAGCGAGGCACTGACTGGTGGAAAGAAGAGTAAGAAGAGCAAGAAATAATCCTTTTTTCATTTTCAATAAATAAGGTGTAACCACAGAGAGAAATGGTTACACCTTATTTTTCTTGCGTCTAATAACTAAAGTCTAGTGTCTAAAGCCTAAAGCCTAAAGCCTAAAGCCTAAAGCCTAGCGTCTAAAGCCTAAAGTCTAGTGTCTAAAGTCTAGCGTCTAACGTCTAAAGCCTACCGTCTAGTGTCTAAAGTCTAGTGTCTAACGTCTAGTGTCTAAAGTCTAACATCTAACGTCTAAAGTCTAAAGCCTAACGTCTCCCTTTATCACTCCTCCTCCTCATCATCATCTACAACAATAGGCACAGCTTTCTTGATACTTTGCTCTAAGGAGATGAGGGTTTCTGTCGAATCAACACCATGGATGGCTTGAATCTTGTTATTGAGGATGTCCATCAGCTGGCTATTATCGCGCGCGTACATCTTTAGGAATAATGAGTACTGGCCAGTCGTGCAGTGGCATTCCACCACTTCTGGTATCTTAGCAATTTCCTCTACTACGCTCTTGTACATCGAACCTTTCTCAAGTTTTAGTCCCACGAACGTACAGGTGGAATAGCCTAAGCTTTTGGGGTTCACATGATAGCCAGAGCCGGTAATAACGTTTGTGTCTATAAGGCGCTGCACCCTTTGATGTATGGCTGCACGAGAGACTCCGCATTCCACAGCTACATCTTTGAAAGGAATGCGCGCATTAACGGAGATAATCTCCATAATCTTTTTGTCGAGTTTATCAATCCTCTCCATGATTGAATTGAATTTTGTTTAGTTGTTCTGTTGTTAAATTGTTTTTAGTAATTTGCGGATTAACCTATTAACCTACTAACCGATTAATCTAATTCGATAGCAAAAGTAGTCAAAATAATGCAATAGCGCAAATTTTTTATCATGTTTTTGTATTAATTCCTATCATTTTGTTTATTTTACTACACTTTTTTGTAACTTTGCAAACTGAAAAGAACATGACATGAAGCAATTTATTATTTTCGCCATAGTTTCGACTATGACAACATTTTGTATGGCGCAAGAAAAGAAGTTGTTCACTCTCGATGACCTTTTGCCTGGTGGAAAAACGTTTTACCAGCATTCCTATCCTGAGCGAAAGTATTATGAATGGTGGGGCGATGAATTGGTGCAGTTAGATATCGACGAGGTGAAGCGTACCGATGGAACGGTGCTTTTTCGGCTTGATGACATCAATGCCATCCTAACGGCTGCAGGTAAACGTGAAGCACGGTATCTGTTGACAGTCAGTTTTCCTAATGGTAGCGACCCTGTGCTGCTTTTTGAGAACACAGGCAGTAAGGAGTTTCAGCTGATTGACTGGAGTGCCAAGACGATTGTTGCAACGATTCCTTATACGCTCGATGCTGAGAATACAGATTTCTGTAGTGCCTCTCGCTGTCTGGCATATACTGTCGAACATAACTTGAAGGTGTCCAAACCCGATGGCACAACCGTTGCAGTGAGCAAAGACGGCAGTCTGGATCTTGTGTATGGTGAGAGTGTCCATCGCAATGAGTTCGGCATCAACAAAGGTACGTTTTGGAGTCCTTCTGGTAAGTTATTGGCATTCTATCGCATGGATCAGTCGATGGTGGCTACCTATCCGCAGGTAGATATCTCGGCACGAAGTGCAGCATTGGTACCCGATAAATACCCGATGGCAGGTGAAACCAGCCACAAAGTAACGGTGGGCATTTTCGATATCGAGACCGCACGTACTGTCTATTTGGATGCAGGCGACCCTACTGATCGCTATTTCACCAATATCGCATGGAGCCCCGACAGCCGTTTCATCTATATGATTGAACTGAACCGCGACCAGAATCATGCAGAGTTGGTACGCTATGATGCTACGACAGGAAAGCGCGACAAGGTACTTTTCGAGGAGACCAACGACAAGTATGTAGAGCCGATGAACCCTATTCAGTTCCTGCCATGGGATAGCAATAAATTCATCTATCAGACGCGTAAAGACGGCTACCTCCACCTGTATTTATACGATACCACGGGACGTCAGCTTTCACAGTTGACAACGGGTGAATTCGAAGTTATAGATGTTGTAGGATTTAATACAAAGAAGAAACAAATCATCTATACAAGTAACGAATGTCATCCACTACAATCCAATGTGTATGCTGTGGATATGAAGGGCAAGCGTACCTTACTCGATAATGGGTTGGGATGGCATACGGCAAAGCTCTCTAAAAGTGGCGTGAAGTGGTTTGATACTTGGTCTTCACCTGAAGTCTGCAAAAGGATGGAAGTGGCTGAAGTGGGGGCAAAGCAGCGCAGCTTACTGTTCGATGCTGCAGAGCCTTGGGATGCCTATCAGGTACCTGAGATGAAGGTGGGTACTATCAAGGCAGCCGACGGACAGACCGACCTGTACTATCGTCTGGTATTGCCAACCGACTTCGACCCTAATAAGAAATACCCTGCTGTGGTATATGTCTATGGAGGCCCACATGCACACAACATCGATGCTACACGTCATTGGGGCGTGCGTGGTTGGGACATCTGGATGGCTCAGAAGGGCTATGTGATGTTTTGTCTTGACAACCGTGGCAGCGAGCACCGTGGATTGGCATTCGAGCAGGCTACTTTCCGTCAGTTGGGTGTAGAAGAGATGAAAGACCAGCTGAAGGGTGTGGAGTTCTTGAAGAGTCTGCCCTATGTCGATGCCGACCGTCTTGGCGTTCATGGTTGGAGTTATGGTGGTTTCATGACCACCAGTCTCATGACCACCTATCCCGATGTGTTTAAGGTAGGTGTGGCTGGCGGACCAGTCATCGACTGGAAATACTACGAGGTGATGTACGGCGAGCGTTATATGGACACCCCTCAGACCAATCCTGAGGGCTATAAGAACACATCTCTCCTGAACAAGGCTCAGAACCTGAAAGGGAAGCTGCTTGTCATCTATGGAGGCAACGATGACACTTGTGTGCCGCTGCATACCCTCTCGTTTATGCGTGCCTGCATCGATGCGAATACCTATCCCGACCTTTTCACCTACCCGGGTGACGGGCACAATATGACGGGTACCGACCGCATTCATCTGCACAACAAGATTACTCAATACTTTGAGGATTATCTCAAATAGGTTAGCGGTTAAAGGTTAATGTAAATGGTAAATAGTAAATGGTAAATGGTAAATAGTAAATGGTAAATGGTAAATAGTAAATGGTAAATGGTAAATAGTAAATGGTAAATGGTAAATGGTAAATAGTAAATGGTAAATGGTAAATAGTAAATGGTAAATGGTAAATAGTAAATGGTAAATGGTAAATAGTAAATAGTAAATGGTAAATAGTAAATGGTAAATGGTAAATAGTAAATGGTAAATGGTAAATAGTAAATGGTAAATGGTTAAATAGTAAATAAGTAGATGAATATTTTGTTATTAGGAAGCGGAGGACGTGAGCACGCCCTGGCTTGGAAGATTGCTCAAAGCAAGAAAGTTGATAACCTCTTTATTGCCCCAGGCAATGGTGGCACAGGGAGTGTTGGTAAGAATGTGGCTATCAAAGCAGATGATTTCGATGGAATCAAGGCATTTGTTTTGGAACACCATGTTGATATGGTTGTTGTCGGACCTGAAGACCCATTGGTAAAAGGTATTTACGACTATTTCAAGAATGACGCCCAACTCAGTGCAATTCCTGTTATCGGTCCGTCAAAGCAGGGAGCGGTACTGGAAGGTTCTAAAGAGTTTGCAAAGGGATTCATGCAGCGTCACAACATCCCTACAGCGCGCTATCAGGCTTTCAACGGGGAGCACGTACAGGAAGGTTTGGCTTTTCTGGAAACCCTCCAGCCGCCATACGTATTGAAGGCTGATGGTCTTTGTGCTGGCAAGGGTGTACTGATTGTGCCGACCCTTGAGGAGGCAAAGCGTGAATTCAAGGAAATGCTGGGTGGTATGTTTGGTAATGCCAGTGCTACGGTAGTGATAGAGGAGTTTCTCAGTGGTATCGAGTGTTCTGTCTTTGTGCTGACTGATGGTACTCACTATAAGATTCTGCCCGAAGCAAAGGACTATAAGCGTATTGGAGAAGGCGATAAGGGCCTGAATACAGGTGGTATGGGTTCAGTCAGCCCTGTTCCGTTTGCCGACAGGGAATGGATGCAGAAGGTAGAGGATCGTATCATACGTCCTACCGTCGAAGGATTGGCTGCCGAAGGCATCGATTATAAGGGATTCATCTTCTTTGGACTGATTAACGTATGTGGCGACCCGATGGTCATTGAATATAATGTACGTATGGGTGACCCTGAGACCGAGAGTGTGTTGTTGCGCATTAAGAGCGATTTGGTTGACCTTTTCGAAGGTGTGGCTCAAGGCAACCTCGACTCGAAGGAACTGGTCTTCGACGAACGTGCTGCTGTATGTGTCATGTTGGTGTCAGGAGGCTATCCAGAGGCATATCATAAGGGATTCCCCATCACTGGCATCGATCAGGTGGAGGGTAGTATCGTATTCCATGCAGGTACCGCAGTGAAAGATGGCACTCTCGTTACGGCAGGAGGCCGTGTCATTGCTGTCAGTTCGTATGGTAAGAACAAGTCTGAAGCATTGGCTAAATCGTTTCAGGAGGCACAGAAGATACAATTTGAGAAGAAATACTTCCGTTCGGATATCGGAAAAGACTTGGGCGAATGAATTTTCAGCGTAGGTTAGCTATCAGTCCCACCTCACTGCACACTGTTGCTGTCATTGTGGTCATTGCGTGGGTTGTTGTAGGAAGTGCCAGTCCCCTGACACACGATTGTAATATGGGGTTATGGCACTTGCTGCCAGGCGCTGTGAGGCATAGCGGATGGGTTAATCAGCTGTTAGCCATTATCACCATGGTGGTATCGGTTTACACCCTTCATGAACTGAATTTGTCGCATGTGATGTTGCGTATCAACTCGCGCACCATCAGTTTCGTCTTTGCTGCTCTCATGACTGCATGCGTCTTTTTGCATGCGTTTCAGCCAGGTCTTGTCGTGATGTACTTCGTTCTGCTGTCCTTGTTCTTTTTGTTCAGTACGTATCACCAGGAATCATCGGCAGGCAACACATTCGTAGCCTTCCTGTGTCTAAGCATCGGTGCGCTCTTCTATCCCAAGTTGATATGGATGGTACCCATATACATACTCTCCATATATATGCTGCGAGCATTGAATCCTCGCAGTGTCAGCGGGGCCGTTTTAGGTGTAATCGCTCTGTTTTGGGTAGTTGGCAGTATCGCTTATGTTCTCGATGAAATGGCGGTTTTTTCGCGAATTATGCATCAAATGGTTGATTTTGAGTGGGGTGGCTATGCACAGCATTCCGCCTCGCAAACCATCATGATATGGCTGACGTTTGCCATCTTTCTGATAGGTGCTATCGACTTCCTGATGCGTTATTATTTGGACAAAACCCGTGTACGTATGCTTTACTACGTTGTCATTCTGCATGGAGTGGCTTATTTCCTTCTGCTCCTGCTCCAGCCGCTCAGCTGTCATTCCATCCTCCCTCTTGCTATTGTATTCACAGCCTTTATGGGAGGACACTTTGTCTCAAATGACCACACTCCATTGAGTAACATCCTTGTGTGGGTGTTTACAATATTGATTCTCGGTTCATTTATTCTCAACGCATGGATTCTCTGAACGAATTTTTCATTAATTACGGCTATTGGGGAATGGCCATCTCGTCTTTCTTCGCAGGCACATTCTTCCCTTTCAGTAGTGAGGCAGTCATGGCAGCACTGTTAGCGGCGAGTTCTATGGACCCAGTACTCACGATTGTAAGTGCCACCATAGGCAATGTCTTAGGATCAATGGTAAACTATTTCATCGGCTCCCTTTGCAAACCGCAGACGGTCTCACGTATCTTTCGTATCAAGCCCGAACGAATGGCTTCAGCGCAGGATTACGTCAAGCGGTATGGGGCATGGATGGGGTTCTTCACCTTCGCCCCCATCCTCGGAACAGCCATCAGTCTTGCCCTTGGCATGCTTAAGGCCAATGTATGGACTACGCTTCTCAGCACGTTCCTTGGTAAAACAGTCCGATATGTTATGGTCGCCTATTCCGTCCTGGCACTCAAATCCTGACTCTAATCGACTAATTATGCATTATGCATTATGAATTATGAATTCTCTTTACCTCTACCGACACGGTGAAACCGAAGAAAATCGCCTTCATATCCTTCAAGGATGTATGCCTGGCACCTTAACCCAAGCGGGAAAGGAGCAGATTACTGCATCAGTATCGTCGTTGCAATCCATTCCCTTCGACCTCATTCTTTGCAGCGATATTCAACGCTGCAAGGATACCGCTTCCATCATCAACGATGTGCTTCAGCTGCCTATCATCTTCACCCCGTTATTGCGTGAGCGCGATTGGGGGAGCGCTACGGGCATGATTGTTGATGGGGTTACCAAGATTCGTATTCCTGATGATGCAGAGACTGTTGCGGCGATGCATCAACGTGCACGTGATTTCCTGTCCTTTGTACAAACTCATTATCCCGATCATACCATCCTCGCTATCAGCCACGGTCTCTTCTGCCGATGTATTCAGGCAGTCCATCGTGGGGTACAAATCGCTGATATCATTCCTATGAAAAACACCGAACTCCGTCAGCTTTAACCCAATTCGGGCAGTTTACAGGTGAAATCCCTCGTTTTTCTTGGTCGTTTGCAAGAAAAGATGTAAATTTGCAGTCGATTACATCAACTAATTTACAAAAAACGAGCAAAATGAAAAGAATCTCCACAATGCTGCTGGCCTTGGTACTCTGCACCACGATGATGGCGCAGACGTCTTATGTACCAAGAGGCTGGGTAAAGTCCACAGACGAAAACGGAACGTTTTACCGCCAGAATTCCGACGGTATGACCGTGTATAAGCACTCAAAGAGCAGCGATCACTTCGATGTTTATTATGGTACAGGTTATGGAAAGACTCCTCCCGACAAGCTGTCGAGCTCTGACCCGCTCTATGTCAATGTGACCGACCTGCTCTACAAGGCTGAGTCGTTCTTCTCCCTGTATATCGATAAGCTGAAGTTTGCTGACCTCAGCATCAAGTCGAAACTCAATCAGTATAAGATGATTATTTGTCTGCTGCACGATACGGGCTGGACAGCTACAGGTTCGGGTTACGACGACCAGATTGGTGCATTGTGGGTTACTCCAAGCACTTGTCATCCTGTCGGGCAGACCATTGCACACGAAATCGGTCACTCGTTCCAGTATCAGGTTCATTGCGACCTGGGTGGCTATACAGGTTTCCGTCAGGCGGTAGGCAACGGGTCCACCTTCTGGGAGCAGACGGCACAATGGCAGTCCGTGCAGGCATATCCCAGCGAGATGATTTCGCAGAGCATCGGTCTGTGGAAGCACAACCACAACTATGCCTTCACCCACGAATGGCAACGTTATCAGAGCTATTGGCTCCACTATTACTGGGCGGAGAAGTATGGTATCGATGCTATCGGACGTGTGTGGCGCGGAGGAACGGTATCGGGAGAGGACCCCTGTCAGGTCTATATGCGAGTATTCGGTGTGTCGGTCAAGGATTTCTTCAAGGAAATCTACGATTATGCCAGCAAGATGGTGACCTATGATATGGATGCCATCCGCAGTTACGGAAAGGGTTCGATAGGGCAATATACCTATAATTATGTAGATACAGGCGACGGAAAGCTCCAGGTGGCTTATTCAAGTTGCCCGCAGAGCACAGGATTCAATGTCATTCCGCTTCAGGTACCTGAAGCAGGAACGACCATCCAGACCGTCTTCACAGCCCTGCCTGGAGGTACGAACTTAGCACCGAACGATCCTGCACAATACCATAACGGCGAAACTTTCACGAAGGCAAATGTTACGAAATACAACAGCTTCTCCGAGAGGACCCGTCGGGGATTCCGTCACGGATATGTGGCCCTCCTCAAGGACGGCACACGTGTGTATCAGTCGGTCGATACCATCTATGCACGTGGACGTTCCACTTCAGCCGTGAGCGACACGACCTCTTTCGTAGTGCCTGAGAATACGGACCGCCTATGGTTTGTGGTCAGTCCTGCTCCGACTGTGTATATCGTCCACAAGTGGGACGAGAACATCGCAAATGACGATCAATGGCCCTATCAGCTTGAGTTCGAGCATACCGATATCGTCGGTCATATCCCTTATGTTGACCTTAGCGATACCTCTATCAAGCCGTCTGATGTGACTTTAGATGTCTATGTGGGCTTCCCGGCATCTACGTCTGTCTATCCTGGAACTACCTACAACCTCACCACAGAGCAGTATGCAGCAATCGGAAACGCCCTGAGAATACAACCCACCAGTATCGGCAAGCTGATGACCACTTATTCAGCAAGTCAGGCTAAGAATACCATCCATCTCGTGCCCCTCAATCCAAAGACCAATGCGGTAGTTGCACGTGGTTCTACTGCTAACGGATACGGACATTGGTTCTCCAAGACAGGTAACGTCTGTGATTGGGGTAATGAGTCATACGTCTACTCTGAACTCGATGCAGGGACTCTCACCTTCACCATCGGTCAGTATCCTAATCACTGCAAGAACGGCGAGGTTTATCAGTTGGGTCAGGGATTCCGCTATAAGGACAACGATGGCAACGTAGCAACAGCCAAAATCATCTTCCATATCTATATCGGAGGTGTACCTGCAGGAATCGAGACAATTCATAATTCACAATGCATAATGCATAATGATGCTATATACAACCTGCAAGGACAGCGCCTGCAGGGTATGCAGCGAGGCATCAATATCATCAACGGCAAAAAGGTGTGGGTGAAATAAGCCTTAGCGGCCTGAAGGGCGTACGATGAAGCGAATATTCCTGATACTGTTCATATTGCTGACTTCCCTGTCGATTGCGGCACAGGAGTGGGATGAAGCATTATACCGGCAGATTGAGCAGAGCATACGTCTGCCGCAGTTTGCCGATAAGGCATACGATATCACGCGCTACGGTGCACGGCCCGATGGAATGGCGGAAAAAAACCAGAAAGCCATCCAGAAAGCGATTGATAAATGTGCGAAGAAGGGTGGAGGGCGTGTTGTTGTGCCTGCCGGTCAGAAGTTCCTGACAGGTGCTATCCAACTGAAGAGCGGTGTGAACCTCGAAGTGCAGGAAGGGGCAACCCTCGAGTTCGTTTTCGAGCCCGATCTCTATCCTATTGTGGAAACATCATGGGAAGGACTGGAATGTTTCAACCTCTCGCCTTGCGTCTATGCTTTCAAGGCAAAAGACATTGCTATTACGGGTAAAGGAACCATCGATGGAGGTGGAACGACGGAGACTTGGTGGCCTTGGTGCGGAAGTGCCAAATATGGTGCAAAACCCGATGGAATCGGCCAAAATCACGGCTCGCGAGCACGATTGTTGAAGAATGGAGAGGATGGAATCCCTATGTATGACGAGCAGGGACGTCGAAGTCCGGAACGGGTCTTCGGACCTCAGGACGGACTGCGTCCGCAACTCATCAATTTCAATAAATGCGAGGGAATCCTCATCGAGGATGTCACGTTGCTTCGGTCCCCCTTCTGGGTCATCCATCCCTTACAATCGACCGATATCACCATTCGTAGGGTGAAGATGATCAACAACGGTCCGAACGGAGACGGATGCGACCCCGAGTGCTGTAACCGAGTGCTGATTGAGGATTGTTTCTTCAATACAGGTGATGACTGTATCGCTATCAAGAGCGGTAGGAACCGCGACGGACGTAGTCGTAATCTGCCTTCCCAAAACATCATCGTGCGCCATTGTGAGATGCGTAACGGACATGGGGGAGTGGTCATAGGTAGCGAAATCAGCGGAGGGGCACGCAATATCTTTGCGCACGACTGCGTGATGGATTCGCCTCAGTTGGAACGTGTGCTGCGCATCAAGACCAACTCTTGTCGCGGAGGTATCATCGAGAACATCAGCATGAAAGACATCAAGGTGGGAGCATGTAAGGAAGCGGTGCTCAAAATCAATCTCGACTATGAGCACAACGAGGTATGCGAACGTGGTCATTATCCCACCGTTCGTAATGTCTATATGGAGAATGTCACCAGTGAGCGCTCAAAATACGGTGTGTTGATTATCGGTTTGGACGAAGGAATATTTGTGGAGAACATCGAGGTCCAAAACTGCGATTTCAACGGAGTCCAATCAGGCAATTCTATCACTGGAAAGTCCAAAAATGTGCGATTTCATCGAGTTTTTATCAACAATTCACTCTCTTTGCTCGATGCGCCTTATCAGTCTTTCAGCGAGTGGATGACGCGCTCCGAAATGAAGCGGACACCCCGCTCTTACCTGCTCGATTTCTCATCGAAACCGAAGTGGAGTTATGTGATGGGTATCGAACTCGAAAGTATGCTCGACACTTACCTTGCACATGGGGGAGACGACATCTTGAACTACTGTCAGGAATACACTGATACGATGATTACGGCCGAAGGTGGTATCCTCGGGTACAACCTGCTTGATTATAACCTCGATAATGTCCGTACGGGTCATTTCCTCACACGCATGTACCAAATCAATCCTGAGGAAAAGAACCTTCGTGCCATCCAAACCCTTATGCAGCAGTTGCAGGACCAGCCGCGCACGAACGTCGACCATGTGTTCTGGCACAAAGCCATCTATGCCTACCAAGTGTGGCTCGACGGTATCTTCATGGGGCTCCCTTTCCGATGCCTGACAGCAGCAACACTCCACCCTCCTATCTCCATTTCTCTCCCCCCTGAGGGGGAGTCGGAGGGGGCTTCCTCTCCTATAGCTATCTACGACGATGCAGTTAGCCAGCTTCTCACCACTTATGAGCGCACGCTCGACCCTCTGACGGGTCTCAACCGTCATGCATATGATGAAACGCGTACCACTTTCTGGGCAGATCCTCAGTCGGGACTTTCTCAGCACTGCTGGGCTCGTGCGCAGGGATGGTTCTCGATGGCGTTGATTGAGATACTCGATGTGCTGCCTTATGATTACCCTCGTCGTAGCGAAGTGATTGACTTGCTGCAAAAGGACCTCGATGCGGTCATCAGGTGGCAAGACCCGAAGTCGGGAGTGTGGTATCAGGTGATGGATTCCCCAGGTCGTGATGGCAACTACCTTGAATCAACCGCCTCGTCGATGTTTGCATACGTTCTGCTGAAAGCCTACCGCAAGGGCTACCTCGATACCCGCTATCGTGATGCAGGCATCAAGGCATACGAAGGAATCATCCGCCATTTCATCCGATTCGATGCCGACCAGACCATTTCGCTCACCCAATGCTGTTCCGTTGCCGGGTTAGGACCGGCTGCCACACCCGAGGTACGTGCTGCGATGCAGCAGTACAACCCGAAAGGCTCGCTCAATGAGAATCGCCGAAGAGACGGCAGCTATCAATACTATCTTTCAGAACCCGTTCGTGATAACGACCCTAAAGGTATCGGTCCCTTTATCTGGGCATCACTCGAGATGGAGAAATTGGGACGTTAAACCGTCAATCGGGCGCCCGTCGTTATCCCGTCAATTGGCCGCTCGTCGTTATGCCGTAATCCCGTCATAACGTTATAACGAAAAATGGCGGCCCAACGTTGATTCCCCTCCCCCCGAAAAACAGGCCCCAAAAACGGGTCACTTGTAAAAACCTGTGTTTAGTATTTCATGAATAAAAAAGCCTGCGGACAAAAAGAGACAAAAACATCAAATATACTTCATCGTGGTTCTGATGCTCTTCGCATCTTGTCGTCTAAGCATCTTTGTCTGTGATTACAAGCAAGCTTGACTCACATCCCCTGATGCCTATCCACAGCTTTCAGCTTTAGAACCACTCGAAGACAAAATAAAAAGGGGGTGTTCTCGTTTATCGATCAGCGAGTTTTTTTACCAGCCCCCCTCTGTCTTTCAGACATCTCCCCCTCTCCATTTTACATTATACATTATACATTCTCCATCCTATTTTGTTTATTTTTTCTTTTCATCATGGCATAGTCCCATAGGGATGGATGTTGTGACTGGAGGCTTTTATCTGGGAACTTGTTCACAAGAAAAAGTATTCAGGCACGACATGATGGACGTTAGTCCTGACATGATGGAAAGTTTTTTTATTTGTATTTGTCAAAATCGACACAGGAATTTGCAGGTGAGCCCCAAAAACGCTGAGTTAACTCAAATCATCGTTTGAGTTAACTCAAAACGCATTTTGAGTTAACTCACGGTTTTTTGGGGGTTCTGAAGCCGGGCGAAATACAAAGGATCCACCGAGCACTCACCGAGCACTTACCGAGCACCTAACGAGCACCTAACGATGGGTTGAAGTTATTGGTTAACCAAGCGTTAATCTCTCATTCATCCTTTCGCGCGCGTTCCTTATTTATTATATAATAAAGAACCACTACTAAGCTATTAACCTATTAACCTACTAAGCTATTTTTACACAACTAATGCCTAAAAATGCCAAACAACATGTTATTTTATGCAAAAAACATAGAAAAATACATTATTTTGTAAAAAATAGTGAAAAAAATTTGCACGTTTTACAAAAATAACATAACTTTGCCGCGGATTTTACCGTGAATAGGTGTCTTTCGACGTGTCGGAACACCTTCTTGATGTGTCTTTACGTCTCAAAAGCGGTATGTCCCGGTCTCGGAATGCGGAAAGCAGAGAGCAGAAAGACTTTATTAATCTTTAATAAACGGCATAGAATATGAGAGATTAAAAAAAGAAAGTATGAAACTCCCGCGCAGGAGTAAGAGGTTTCATCAAACCTTCGCTGCGCTACAGATGCTGGTGCAAGCCAGAGACTGTAAGAATGAAAGAAATGAAATTACTTTTTAATTAACATTATTATTAACAACAAATTTTTAAGCTTATGAAGAAAAATTTTCTTTTATTGCTTCTGATGACCCTCTTGCCATTCGCAGGTTGGGCACAGAATGCTGCAGAGATTGACAACTATGGTGATCTCGCTGAAGCATTCAATTCAGGTGGTTCAATCAAGCTGACAGACGACATCACTGTAACAGGTAAACAGCTCGTTGTTCCTGCTGGCGTTGAAGTGACACTGGATTTGAATGGTAAAACTATTAAAGGTGATGCTGAAGCTGTTTTTTCAGCATACGGCGAGCGAGATATCACCCGCTATTCTAACGGAGAAGAAGAAGAGTATCTTACCTACAACTCAGGTATCATCCGTGTTCAGTTTGGTGGTACATTGATAGTGGATGACACTAGCGCCGACGGTGACGGTGTCATCGACGGTACTTTCACTTCTGGTTTTACTACCGGTATCATGATGGGCCAGAAAGTCATTAATCAGGAATATGATGGCGACCTTACTGCTACATTGGTTGTAAACGGTGGTAAAATCAAAGGTTCATTGTATGGTATCTCAGGTAATGGTTTTACGAATCCTGAAGCAACTGATAAATGGAAAGGCCAGGCAGACATCACTATTAATGGTGGTTCTGTAGTTGCTAACTGCGATGGATTTTATGAGAACAACAAAACTACGAAAGAATACGGTACAGCAATCTATCAGCCAGGTGCTTGTACTTTGCTCGTTGCAGAAGATAGCGAAGCAGAAATTTGGGGCGCTGGTACTGCTATTGAGGTTCGTGCCGGATCAGCAACTATCAACGGTGGATATATATCATCCTCTTATAATCCAACAGATGTTACTCCAAACGGAAACGGTACAACAACTTTGGGTGCAGCCTTTGCTATAGCTCAGCACACCACAAAGCAGTCTATTGAAGTTACAATCAATGGTGGTGAATTCAAGGGCTACAGTGCTCTTTCTGTTGCAAATCCACAAGAGAATTCAGCAAATGACTTCAATGTTACACTTGAGGTGAACGGTGGTGTTTTCGACGGTAGTATTATTGTTGCCGACAACGTATTAGACCTTGAAGTCTTCGACACCAAGTTCGTCAAGGGTGGTCAATTCGAAGGAGAAGATCCTACAGTGTTCGTAGACCTTGAGAACTACCTCGTTCTTAGAGATGAGTGGGATTGGTATGCACCTAATCGCAGAGCTTTGACGTCTGAACCCGACGATGCCACATTTACTGTTATTCCAAGGAGTGCCTTGAATAACTTCTCATGGACGATGCAGCCAATAGAAGGTACCTATAAGGCTACAGCATGGTATCCGGCTATTACAGTATCTGCAGTGGTTGACGGAGTTCTGACCCCTCTTACTGCCAGCCAGTATGAGTCTTACGGCATTACTGTCAAGTACTTCACCGGCCTGACCGACGAAGATAAGGTAGATCCAGATACCGAGGTAGATGAGATGCTCCATGCAGGTGAATACTATGTACAGGTTGGTATCCTCAACGGTGATGAGTTCATCCCGTTCGGTGCGAAGTACAGAACCTTCACCATCATTCAGGCTCCATTGTCATTGCAGCTCAGCCAGATTTCAGACGGATACTATTACCACGCTACATCTGTTAAGGCACGCTACTATGTGTCAGGTTACAAGAAGATTTCTGAGAACCCAAGTGATTTTGACAATGAGGACAACGTGAAGATCATCAACTCAGAACTTGTAGACCTCACAACACACTGGTGGTCTACGAAGGACGAAGACGGTCAGATTATCCCGGCCAACTGGACAGCACTGGGCAAGTTTGACATCGTAGAGCTTCAGGACTACAAGTTCGATACAGCAAAGAACTATATTGAGTACACTATCGACGGTTCTCAGGCCCATGCATTCGTTCTCGACGGTGACACTGTCTATGAGGACTACAAGATCGAGACCGTTACAAGCGCTCAGGCCATGAAGCGTAACAACAAGGCAAAGATCGAGCTGAATGCAACAGAAGACAACGACCAGCTCTCCAAGATCTACGGCGAGAAGGATCCTGCACTGCCATACGTAACGGTTACTGATCAGGACAACCTTGACATGGCTGCCGAGGACTACAGCACAGAGGAGAACCCTGCAGACATCACAATCACTACCGGCCGTGTGAAGGAAGGCCTTTACGAGGATGCAGGCAAGTATGACGTATACGTGGACATCACCGGTGAGGACGCAAAGTACTACACCTTCACCAAGGCTGACGGCTCAAAGTTCGCTGCCGAAGACATGGAGCCGATTGAGGGCGGTACACGCTACTACTTCAGAGAGTCATTCACAATCAACCAGTATGACATCACAGAGGCAGACGTAGAGGAAGGCGAAGAGAAGGTGATCATCACCGTTGAGGATGTTGTCTATAACGGAGAATACCAGCAGGTTAAGCCGAGCAGCGTGATCTTCCTCGACGCAGAGGACGTACTCGCTCCGGTAGAGGGAAATCCTGTAACCAGCAACGAATATGTTGAGGGAACCGATGAGGTCGACGCTCACGTAATCCTTGCAGAGAACGCAGGCGAGACAGGCGACTGGACTCTGGCATACGTAGATGCCGCGACAGGCAAGGGAACCCAGAAGACGAAGGTATCATCCGCCGAGGCCGCAGCAGGCCATTACACCTACTGGTATAACCGCCAGGTATCGCGCCTTGCCGACGGCACCGTAGTCGAGAAGAAGGGTGAGGTACAGATCGAGGCCGTTGACGCCAGCAAGAACTTCGAAGGTTTCAAGTTCGGTAACTTCACCGTTCAGCCTCGTGATCTGCATATCCTTGTCAATGCAACCGTAGGCTTCGGCAGCGATCCAGTCTACACCCTGACAGAGGCAGAGACGGCTGCGACCGACGACGGCTTCGTAACCGACGAGGAGACAGGCGAGAAGGACAAGTTCACCACCTCTAACGTAAGTCTCAAGGTACCTACCACCGTAGTAGTAACTCCTCCAGCCGACTATGAAGGCAATGAGGGCACCTATGCAGTAACCGCAGCGCTTAAGGAAGGCGTAGACCGCACGAAGGTATCGCTGAACTACAATCCAATCTTCGACGGCGGAACGCTGAACGTGACCGCACTTGAGATTGAATTCGTCGCAGCGGATCAGACTGTAGACTACAATGACGTAGTGAATGCCGACGGTTCATACAAGCTTCCAGACGAGACGACCGGTACTTGGACGAACCTTGGTGACGGCAAGTCCGTAGTCCTTGACGTAGATGTCGCAGGCATCGTAACGACGTCAATGCCGTTGCCTACAGGCTACGACATCTCCGACTTCGTAGAGCTGAGCTGTAACGTAACAGCCCAGGGCGAGCACCCAGAAGCTCTTGTCCTGACGAAGAAGGCCAGCGCTCCGGGCAATGTCACCGTCAAGAGCGTGACGAGCGGTAAGCTGACGATCACTCCTCTGAGTGAGATCCACCTTGCATACGACAACGTAGAGCAGGCACTCGAAGACCACAAGGGTTACGGCGGCAGTGATGCACAACCGATGAAGGTATATCTTCCAAAGCGCCGTCTGAATGCAGACCTGTGGTACGGCATGGTACTTCCGTTCGAGGTATACGTTCCAGAGCTCTCACAGCAGATCGGCTATGCTTCAGTAGCCCTTCTGAACAAGGAGGAAGTCGGTTCCAACGTTCACTTCGACACGAAGGTGAACAAGATTCCTGCCAACGAGCCGTTCCTGCTGAAGGTAGCTCCGGCAAGCCAGGCTGACTATGTAGTGGATGCCAACGGCGTTGTTACGACCAAGCTGGCAACAGAGACAGCAGAGATTTACTTCGATAATGTCAAGATCGATGCGTCTAATATAGCCAAGTACAACGGCACAGCCGCTGAGGATCCATATGTTCAGACCGCAGGCGGCACGAAGTTCATCGGCTCTTACAAGACGATCGAGTACTATGCCCCGGCGAAGTACTATGTGGCCAAGAACTCCTTCGCAGCGAACGAGGCCTTCCTGTCATACGCAAACGGAAAGTTCTATAAGGCAGATACAGAGGCAAATAAGGCTCACAAGATGCTGACGACCGACGCTTACCTGTCGTTCGCAAGTGCAGATGATGCAGCGGGTGCCCGTATCTTCATCGACGAAGAGGACGGCACATCAACTGCCATCGACGCTATCGGTGTTGAACCAACAGAGTTCGAGGCACCAAGCAAGCTTGCTGAAGGCTGGTACACCGTTAACGGTATGAAGCTCAATGCTAAGCCAACCCAGAAGGGTACTTACATCTACAACGGCAAAAAGGTTTACGTGAAGTAAAGGACCTCCCTCTTATCCCTCCCAAGGAGGGAAGATAATAAAGGTGCTCAGGCAGTAATGCATGCCTGGGCACTTTTTATTCCAACAAGGGGGCGCAATAGTATGCGTCCCCTTGATGGATGTATAAATAAGAGTCTTTATGATATGTAATTGTTGTGGAGTTGTGAACGAATGAACATCAATAGATAGTTGTTAGTAATACAAATCATCAAGGCAGACTTCGTTCTGTACATCTCTTGCGAATGCATTTTGAACAAGTCCATCGGTTGTCACAAACACTGTATGCAATGCTTTCCGGGTTTTCGTGACTTCCCGAAAGATGCTTTTTCTCTTATTTAGCTTCTCCATATATGTTTCGGATATGGGAAACTTGCCGCTGCTATATTTCATTTCACAAAGGTCGATAATGTCGTCACTGCGGTCTATTAGCAGGTCAATCTGTATACCTTCATCCTCTGGAGAGGCGCTTCCTTCTAACTTCTTGAGCTTGGGAACGACATAGCGCCACGCATATTCGTTGGTGAGTACGCCACTGATTCCAAGTTTATGTTTAATTTGGTCGGTATGCCAAAGGCAGACTCGTTCAAAAGCACGTCCGCACCAGTTGTTATATTGCGGCTTTCCCTCCATGGCCTGCCAGTAATTCTTCCCATGGCGTTTGTCTTTGATAAATTCATAATAGAATAATGTATAGTGGTCTATCAACTGGAAGAATTCACCCTTTACCTTCTTGCCAATCATGGAATAGCCACGGATGAATCCACACCATTCGAGATCGTTCAATATATCAGTCAGTGTTCCGTTGTCTTCGATCATTCCCGTATTGATAAGTTCAAGTCTCGTCATTCCTTCTTTTTTACCAGCCAACAGGCTGATAACCTTGATATATGGTTCCGGTTTTTTGAAAAGGGAGGCGTATAGCATATCAAATTCATCGTGCATATCTCCGTCTTCGGAGAATATTAGCCTGTCTATCTCTTGTGAGAGGCTTGCACCTTTCTTCAAAAGGCTCCAATAGTAGGGTACACCACCGAATACCATATATCCGTTTAGTATCTGTTTCCGTGTCATCTCGATGCCTCGCGATTTCACCAATTCTTCGCAGAGCCTGAGCGAGAACGGCTTTAGGGAAATACGGTGTGTTAAGCGGTTGTGCAAGCCTCCTTTGTTTTTGATAATCTTCTTCACCATCCAAGAAGTTGCACTGCCACATACTACAAATACGATGTCCTTTCTGGCAGAAGCCCATCCGTTCCAGAATGATTCCAGTTCGGACAGAAATCCAGAACGAGGGGCATCCATCCATGGCAATTCATCAAAGAATATAACTTTTTTGCCTTCATGTTGCATAACAATGAAACGCTTCAGTTCTGCAAAAGCCGTCATCCAATTCGTGAATACCTTGGGCATATCCACCAATCCGTGTTCCTTCAGTGCTTGACGGAATCGGGCTAATTGTTTCTTTGTAGGTGTACTTGCTGCCCCAGTAAACTGAAAGCTGAAGTTGTAGTCGTATGCCTCTCTTATGAGGAATGTCTTGCCGACACGACGACGTCCATATACAGCAATAAACTGGGAATACTCATCAGTAAGAGCATCACGCAGAATTTTTCTTTCGTTTTCTCTTCCTATTAACATAATCTTGAAATTTTGCTGCAAAGGTAGTAAAAAATAACTATAAATCAGCGGAATCTCAAAAAAAATAGCAGTTTCCGTTGATTTATGGTTATTTTTGTCGATTATTACCATCATGGGGATGCATTCTATTGCGTCCCCTTGATGTGTGTATAATCTTTTTATGAAAAACTGACAACCTAAATCAGCGAAGTACATTGAAGCCTGAATTCAAGGCGAATTTACGCTGAATTCCCCTCGAATTTACGTAGAATTCCCTTCGAATTTACGTAGAATTCTATTTGGAAAACAGGCTGCATGAGTTACAATTTGTACTTTTTTTGAAAAAATATCAGAAATTTTATGAAATTTAACAATCGTATTGCATGTGGTTTATTGTTTTTTCCTTATATTTGTGCCGAATAATGAACAATGTAGAATGGAATGATAATTATTTGAATTAACTTTATTATTAACAATTAAAACCGAAAGCTTATGAAGAAACAATTCTTTCTATGGCTCTTGCTGACCCTCTTGCCATTGGCAGGTAGGGCAGGTCTGGATGCCAATGTGAAACCTACTAATCCAGTTGCATCTTTCACTGTAGGTACAACCACCACTGACTATGAAGATTTCAGTAGTGCTCTTGAGGCAGCAAATGCATCCACAAGTACTGATAATGTACTGACGCTTCGGGATAATGTAGAAGTAACTATTAGTCAAGGATTTCATGTAAGAGGTAAATTTACACTTGACCTCAATGGTCACAGAGTATATGGAAGTACATCACAAAGTGATGACTATGTCTTTTTAGTTTACAACGGAGCTGAACTCATTGTAGATGACGGGTCGTATTTCCAAAACGGATCAATTTACTGTTCCGGCAACGACATCAAAACTAAAAGCGCTATTATCGTGGGGAATGGTTCAGCGGAAGAACCTGCAAAGTTGACAGTTAAGCAGGGCAGTATAGTAGGAGGAAAGGACTACCCCGCCATTTATGCAGGACTTCGTTCCAACAGCAATATAATCATCGAAGGTGGTCTTGTTATTGCTGGAGGTACAGAAGCAATTCGGTTGGCTGCAGGTAATATTGCAATCACTGGTGGAGAGTTCTATGGTAAAATTACTGTTGATGACGAAAAAATAAATGTTACAGATGAAACTGATAACACCAAGTTTATCACGGGCGGTACTTTCTATGGAGAGAATCCTTCAAGGTTCGTGAATGCTAACATTTACGAGGTTAAAGAAGATGACTACACGCCGAAAGCACCTCGTAGGGCTCAAGTATCTACAGAAACTGTAAATAACAAGAAGTATACTGTAGTTCCAAAGTCAACAACACCGACTACAGGAGTCCTTAGTTTTGCTGATGGCGAAACTAATAGCCCCATCACAGAACTCACAGCAGGAGCTGAGGATCAATTGCTTGATGTTTACTTAGGTAACCAATTATTAGCAAGATATTCGATTGACCCTGAAAGCTCTCTTGGCGATCAGTTAGACTGGGAATACTCTGCGACCGAACCCGATGAGTATACGGTGTGGGAGTCTGCACAATGCCCAAATCATAATGGTATCATAACCGATGAAATTGGATGGTACAAAGCCGTTTATGATGACGGTGAAGACGAGTACGAAGGTATTATTAGGGTAGTGCCCGTTACATATGATTATGTCGTATTGGAATTATCGAGTTACTTAGAGGAATATACCGGTGACAATTTGAAGCCAACAGTTACTGTTAGATATTTTTGGAATAATGGCGAATGCTATGACGATGTTCCTGAAGATGCCTACACAGTTACTTGGTCTGATGGTGATGGGACCCCATTTCCCGATAATGCAGAATTCATAAATGTCGGAACATACTATGTTAAGATTACCGCAAACCCAGGTTATAAGTTGAATTGGGCGAATGACGAAAATTGGGATGATGACGATGATGCGTATGCTAATACGGCAATCTTTGAAATCACACCCCAATACGGAGATCTTACCTTTAAAGAGGATCCAGATGGTAGCGACATCACAACACTCACAGAAGGTGCGGAGGGTCAAAGCCTTTATGTTTACAACAGTGAAGGTCTCGTAGCAAGTTATAATGGTGAGGGTGAAAGCGTTAACGATGGTGAAATAACCTGGTGGTACACCTCGATCGACCCTTATAACCTACAGAATTTCTTCATATGGAGAAGAGCAAGTTGCCCAGTTGACGTTGAGGATTGTAAAGTTACTGGTACTCCTGGATGGTACAAAGCCGTTTATAATGTTACAAATGATATTAACAACGCATACGTTGGTATCATTCAGGTAGTAGAGGGTGAGCCAGTTCAGCCAACTGTAGGAGAACTTACCTTTAAAGATGGTAATACCGTCATCACAGAACTCACAGCAGGTGCTGAGGATTTAGACCTTAAGGTTTACGCTGATGATGATGAAGTTCCCGTAGCAACTTATGATGCGTTGATGGACTATGTGTTTGCGTCAGATGATTATCCGGTAGTATGGTATTTCTCCGATTCCGAAACCAAACCTGATGCAAATTCGAATTTGTGGGCGAGTGTAAGTTGCCCATTGTCCTATGGTGAAGTTACCGGTGATCCTGGATGGTACAAAGCAGTTTATCAGGACGAAGATGACAATACTTACATTGGTATCCTTCTGGTAATACCACCAGTTGAGCCAATTGTAGGAGGACTTACCTTTAAAGAAAACGGTAGCACCATCGAAGAACTCACAGCAGGTGCTGAGGATTTAGACCTTAAGGTTTACGTTGATGGTGATGAATATCCCGTAGCAACTTATGATGCGTTGATGGACTATGTGTTTGCGTCAGATGATTATCCGGTAGTATGGTATTTCTCCGATTCCGAAACCAAACCTGATGCAAATTCGGATTCGTGGGGGACTGTAAATTGCCCATTGTCCTATGGTGAAGTTACCGGTGATCCTGGATGGTACAAAGCAGTTTATCAGGACGAAGATGACAATATGTACATTGGTATCCTTCAGGTATTAGAGGGTGAGCCAACTGCAGGAGAACTTACCTTTAAAGACGGACTGGATAATAGCATTACCATCACAGAACTCCCTGCAGGTGCAGAGGATCAATACCTTGAGGTTTACGCTAACACTGGCAGTGGTGAAGTTCTCGTAGCCACTTATGATCCTATCGTCGGCGAGATGTTTGAGTATGACGGTTATCCGGTAGTATGGTATTTCTCTCCGACCGGACCTGATGAATATATGTGGGGTACTATGGATTGGCTACCAAATGAAGGTGGTACCATAACCAGTATTCCTGGATGGTACAAAGCAGAATGGCAGAAAGGTAATGTCTTGTACAGTGCTATCCTTGAGGTAGTAGAGGGTGCTGAGCCTCAGCCGCTTTACTTTGCTGACTTTGATACCGAAACATTGTTTGAGAACAACACATGTGAATTTGATGGAGATAACTTCAAAGTGCTTGTTCTGGATAGCCCCGATGATCCATCTGACCCATCTACACAGGTTACCATGTATAATTGGTATTATAGAGAGTCTGCAGATGAGCCTTGGACAGAGGTGACAGATGATGATTTAGTTGGAGTAGTTACAGCTACAGGTTGGTATAAGGCAACCGCTACTTTTGATGTTGGCAATGGCGACCAGGATTATGTAGGTGTGCTGGAGGTAACAGAGGCAACTCAGACTGAAACCCAGCCGCTTTACTTTACCGACATGGAAGGAAATTTGTATGATGAATACAACAAATGTGAGTTTAATGGAACTCCCTTCCATGTGCTTGTAGTATATGATAAGGATGATCCATCTAATTCTCCAGTTGAACTTTACAGGTGGTATTACAAGGCATCTGCTGAGGATGACTGGACTCTGATTTATGATCCGGATAATGATATCGGTGACTTTGAGGACTGTGGAAAAGTAACAGCCACCGGTTGGTACAAGGCAGCCTATACTTTTGCTCTTACTGCTCCTGCTCCTGGCAGAAGAGCAGGACAATTCTTCGATTATGAAGGCGTGCTGGAGGTCGTAAGAGCTGCGATACCTCTTGATGCCCTTTCTTGGACGATGCAGCCAATAGAAGGTACCTATAAGGCTACAGCATGGTATCCGACAATTACTGTTTCTCAGAAGATCGACGGCAATTTGACTGCTCTGACAGCCGAAGAGTGTGAGGCATACGGCGTTACCGTGAAGTACTTCACCGGCCTGAAGGACGGAGAGTTAGATCCTGAGACCGAGGTTGAAGAGATGATCCATGCAGGTGAATACTATGTACAGGTTGGTATCCTCAACGGAGATGAGTTCACTCCATTCGGTGCGAAGTACAGAACCTTCACCATCATTCAGGCTCCATTGTCATTGCAGCTCAGCCAGATTTCAGACGGATACTATTTCCACGCTACATCTGTTAAGGCACGCTACTATGTCTCTGGTTACAAGAAGATTTCTGAGAACACAAGTGATTTTGACAATGAAGACAACGTGAAGGTCATCAACTCAGAACTTGTAGACCTCACAACACACTGGTGGTCTACGAAGGACGAAGACGGTCAGATTATCCCGGCCAACTGGACAGCACTCGGCAAGTTTGACATCGTAGAGCTGCAGGACTACAAGTTCGATACGGCTAAGAACTATATCGAGTACACTATCGACGGTTCTCAGGCCCATGCATTCGTTCTCGACGGTGACACTGTCTATGAGGACTACAAGATCGAGACGGTTACAAGCGCTCAGGCAATGAAGCGTAACAACAAGTCAAAGATTGAGCTGAATGCAACAGAAGACAACGACCAGCTCTCCAAGATCTACGGCGAGCAGGATCCTGCACTGCCATACGTAAAGGTTATTGATCAGGACAACCTTGACATGGCTGCCGAGGACTACAGCACAGAGGAGAACCCTGCAGACATCACAATCACTACCGGCCGTGTGAAGGAAGGCCTTTACGAGGATGCAGGCAAGTATGACGTATAC